>Ga0114973_10001559_pt1 | contig 16999 bp, 10 predicted proteins | sample M_140807_MF_Meta_FD_87025 | JGI IMG/M metagenome (GOLD analysis project Ga0114973, IMG submission 87025) | Freshwater microbial communities from Lake Montjoie, Canada to study carbon cycling - M_140807_MF_MetaG | ecosystem: Environmental > Aquatic > Freshwater > Lake | place: Lake Montjoie...
TACTTTATTATTTTCAATAATTGGATAATTAGTTTCTACATTAAGTTGACAACTATTTTCACAATCAATAACAAAATCATAACAAATTAAATTGTTAAATTTATTCTGATATTCAGTATTCTTATATAAATTGTAAAAATATAATTCTAAGAAATTATTACTTCTACCAGTAAAATCTCCAACTATTAAAATATTATTTTGATTCATTATAATTTGATTTAAAAGATTTAACATTAATAAATCTTTATCTTGGTTAAAATTAATTGTATTTAAAATATAATATACTTCTATATTTTCGTTATGTAATCTATCTATCTTGTTATCATTATCAATATTCTTTTTATCTAAATTATCCACTTTATCTTCAATTAAATAAGGTAAATATGTTTTCATAAAATATGGTTTTTCAAAACATGGATCGATATTGATAATTCTTATTTTTTTATTACTATTATATTGTGATTCCAAAAAAGGAGGAAATTGTTGGCGATCTTTTGCTTTATTGCTGTTTCTTATATTACAACTCCCTATTGCTATATATGTTATATCATATGGATCATCTACTACTCTATTAATTATAGTTTGCATTAATTTTATTATATTTTGTAATCTTTTTATTTTTCAATTTTTTGATAATTACTTTAAGTAACTAACTCAAAAAAAAAGATTTAAAATAATTTTAAGTAAAAATATAATGAGTTTATTTGAAGAAATTAGTAATTCTAATAATATTTGTTTTGAATATAAAATGTTTGGTGTACTTGATGAATTAATTGAAAATTTAAACGACTATAAAATGTATAGTGATACAATCAATAAGATTTTTTTAATAATTGACAATATAAATCCAATAAGTATGGAATTTATTTTACAAGTTATTTATAAAAAATTTACTTCTATAAAATGGCAAGTAAAAAATGCTTCTTTAGAAGTTCTTAACTATTGTGCATTGAAGCACCCAAAGATTATAAGTTATTATGTTCCTGAAATTATTGAAAATTTGATCAATCTATCTAATGAAGTCAAAAAAGAAATAAAAACTAATGTAAAAATATGTTTTGAATCTGTATCTAAAACTATTGATAATGTTGACATTGTACATTTAATTCCTTATGTTATTTCTGCATATTTAAATCCAGTAAATGAAACCCAAAATGCTTTAGACAAACTAGTTAGTACACCATTTGTAAACGATATTGATTTACAAACTCTTGGTTTTCTTACTCCGTTATTACTTAAATCTATGAGAACAAGGAAAATGGTATATCAAAGAAGAGCAGCTGTTGTTATGGAAACCCTTTGTAAGTTAATTAAAAATCCTATTTATGCAAAGATGGTTTATCCTAAATTAGCACCAGAATTAGAAAGGTATAAAGAAGAAATTGCTGAAATTGAAATTAGAAATGTTTGTTCTAACTCTTTAGAAATTTTAACTAAAGTTTATAATCAAGGAATTAATAAATTATCAGAACAATTTAATTATGATAATTGTTTAGAAATTTATAAAAATATTTGTGATAAATATTCAATTGACTTTAATAATAAAGTTGTTGAATATTCATGCAGTTTATGTTTTATTTTAGCAAAGAACGAAATTATGGATGAAGATAATTGGTATAATTGTATATATAACTATATTAAATTTATTTCTCCAAGTGAAAAACTTGATGAAATTTATAATGAATTAAAAACCGAAATAATTAAAAATATTATTATTGATGAATATAATCCTGAAGACGATGAAGAAAATTTATGTGATTGTATGTTTTCTCTTGCATATGGTACTCGAGTTTTATTACATCAAACACCATTCAAAGTTAAAATTGGAAGAAAATATGGTTTAGTTGGTCCAAATGGTGCAGGTAAATCAACATTAATGAAAGCAATTGCAAATAAAAATCTACAAGAGTTTCCGGAAGAATTAAAATGTATTTATGTTGAACATGATATTCAAGGAAATAAATCTGAACTTACTGTATTAGATTATGTTTTAGCTGATGAAAAAGTTATTGAAATTGGTTTGACTAAAGATTTTATTAATCAATCACTTTTAGATATTGGTTTTAACCAAATAATGATTGATGGTCCTGTAACTGCTTTATCAGGTGGATGGAGAATGAAACTTTCATTATGTAGAGCAATGTTATTAAATCCTGATATGTTATTACTTGATGAACCTACAAATCATTTAGATGAATTTGCTGTAAAATGGCTTGTTAATTATGTTCAAAATTTAACAAAAACAACATGTTTAATTGTTTCACATGACACTAAATTTTTGGATCATGTCTGTACTAATATTATTCACTATGAAAATTTAAAATTAAAATTTTATAGAGGTAATTTAGCTGATTTTGTTAAACAAAAACCAGAAGCTAAACAATACTATTCTTTAGTTAGTGACGTGTTATCATTTACTTTTCCTGATCCAGGTCCATTAGAAGGAGTAAAATCTTTGACTAAAGCTGTTTTAAAAATGAAAGATTGTTATTTCCAATATCCAAAAGCACCAAATCCGCAATTAATTAATGTTAGTATTCAAGTTTCACTAGCAAGTAGAGTTGCTATTGTTGGTGTTAATGGTGCTGGTAAATCTACATTAATTAAATTATTAGTTGGTGAACTTGAACCAAATCAAGGTTTAATTGAAAGACATCCTAATGTTAGAGTTGCATATGTTGCGCAACATGCTTTTCACCATATTGAAGATCATTTAGATAAAACACCAGTTGAATATGTAATGTGGAGATATAGAGGTGGTTATGATAAAGAATCGGTTGGAAATGATGCATATACATTAACACCTGAAGAATTAGCGGCAATTCAAAAACGTGCAAAAGAGAATAAAGAAATGATTATTACTGAATTACTTAATAGAAGAACAGGTAAACGTGAACATGAATATGAAGCGAAAAATGATCAATTAGATATTACTCAATGGTTTACAAAGAGTGAACTTATACAAATGGGTTATGAAAAAATGGTCAAAGAAAAAGATTTACAAATTGCATCAGAATCAATGTTGGGTCAAAGAAAACTAACTACTGGAGAAATTCAAAAACACTTTGATAATTTTGGTCTTGAACCAAATTTTGCACAACATAGTAAAATTGGTATGTTAAGCGGTGGACAAAAAATGAGATGTACTTTAGCTGGTTGTACATGGAATTTACCACATATAATTATTCTTGATGAACCTACTAACTTTTTAGATAGAGATTCACAAGCAGCGTTAACTGGCGCTATTAAAACTTTTAAAGGTGGTATTTTAATTATTTCACACAATTCAGAATTTTATGAAAGTATATGTGCTGAAAAACCAGAAAAATGGTTATTAGAAAGTGGTAATCTATCTGTTATGGGAGGTGAATGGATGGATGCAGTTGAAAAAGCTAGAAAACAAGCTGAAAAAGATAATGCTAAAAAATTAAATTTTGATAAAGAAGAAGATAAATTTGATTCTTTAGGAAATAAAATAGAAGCTGTAAAAGAAAAGAAAGAATTAGATAGAAGTCAAAAAAAAGCTCTATTAAAACAAAAGAAAGAAATGGAAAAACGAGGTGAAGATACTTATGAAATTGATCAATTATTAGGTCTTGAATAAATCTAATATATTTTGTTTTTATTTCGCTCTTACATATATAGTTGATATTTCATAATAAGGTATTAGTACAGTTTCCCAAAGTATGTGTACTTAAAATAATAAATAATCAAAGTCTAGATTCATTAATAATTATATTAACATATAATAATTTTTTACAAAGAAGTAGTAATGTAATATCTAATTATCATTTTGTTACATTTTTAATTTCTATTATATTTGAATTTTTATTATAGTCAATTAAATATTAGTAAAGGAAAAACTTTATGATGATTAAATATTTTATTTTAAAATTTTCTAAAATAGTTATAATGGAAATTCAAGAATTAAGAAATTTATATTTAAATAAAATAATTAAACATATCAATAAAGTCAACAATGAATTAACTATATACAATCAAAGTAATGTACAAAGTGGTGGTATGAATCTTGCTCCTTTTATACCTAATAGACATACACGTAATAATGATCATATTGATAATGCAGCAGCTTCAATAAACAGATTAAGAGACGAAATATCAAGATTAAAATCATTACAAACTGATCATGATTCTAAAAACATAGAAATAGAAAGATTAAAAAACCATATAAAAGAAATACAAGAAGAAAAAAAACAATTACAAAAAAATATAGAAACATTAACTATAAACAAGCAAAAATTAGAAAATCAACTATTAATATCAACAGACTATAAAAAACAATTAGAAGCAAGTTTAGTTGATTTAAATGCACAATTAATAACATCAATACAAAAAATCGATGAATTAAATATAAAATTGGTACAATTAGAAGATAAATTACGTAACTTACAAACAGAAAACAAAACTTTAAAGAGTGAAATTCAAAAGTTAAAATTAATAAATGAAGAAAAAAATAATAAAAATGACGAATTAATAACACAAGTAAGGGAATTAACAAGCAATATTATAACTATTGGCAATGCTTCTAAAGATAAATTAGTAGACTATTATGTATATTCTATCGAAATTATTAAAAATCATATTAATCAAACATTAATAGAAATTAATAGACTAAAAAAAACCATTGAAATATCAAAAAATCAATTAAAAAAAGATGGTGCTTCTTCAGAAATAACTATGGATGGTATTGAACTTAACGACGAATATGATAACGTAGATTTAAATACTATATTTGATACAGAAGAAGAAAAACAAAAATATAAAATTATTTATATAAATGATATAAATGATTTTATTAATAATATAACAATAAATGATATAGATAGTTATTATAAAAATGAATTAACGAAAATTAAGCAATATATGGAACAAGTTAATACTTATGAAAATCAGGTTCATGATAGATATAGACAGTTAGTAGATGTAACGGGAAATACATAATTTTTATAAAATATTTTATTTTTTTAATTCACTAATAAGATAATTATTATAATCAGTCATTTCTGATAGAAATTTTACAAGTTCTTTATTTTCATCTGTTAATGCTTTATTTTCATCTGTTAATGCTTTATTTTCATCTGTTAAATTTTTATTTCTGTTTTTTAAATCACTTAATTGACTTTTTAATAATGCATTTTCATTAATTAAACCTTGATTAATTAAAAATACTTTTTTTTCTTCTTCTTCCATTTTATTTCTTAATTCGTTATAAGATTTATTTAACAGATTAAATTCTTTGATTTTATCACTCATTAATGGTTCTAATCTATTAATCTCGTCAGTCATTGTTTTTTTATCATTATCGTATTTTATTTTCATTAGTTCTATTTGAGATGTTATATCTATTAATATACTATTTTTTTCTAATATTTCTCTTTCATTTTTTGATTTAACTTGTTCAGTATTTTCAATAATTGTTTGTCTTTCTTTTTTTAATTGTTCAATATCTGTTTTTAATTTTAATAATTCTATTTTAGATTTATTAAGTTCATCTTCATCATCTCTTAATTTTCTTATAGACCCTACATTTTTTTTTAATTCACTTTTTAATTCATTTTTTTCTTTTTCTAAACGTTCTATAGTCTTTTCTAAATTAAAAATTCTACTTTTGTATATTTGAATTAGATTACTTAATCTTTCATTTTCATTTAATAAATCTTTATTTGACATAGCCAATTCTATTAATTTTACTAGATCATTTCCTAGTTTATCAAATAATTCTTTATGTTTTTTTGATAATATAGGATTTGTGTTTTCGAATAAAAGCATTTAAATTTGTTTAGATTATTTTTTTATAATAATAATTAATGGATAATATTAAAAATATAGGTAAAGCTACAGAAGCGATAAGTCATATAAATGATAAATTAATAGATAGTCTCATGATTGAATTAAAATCACTAAGAGATAAAGTTAACAAAGGTAGTAACTTATCAGATGTTTCATCGGAATTATTATTAATTAATAAAAAATTAGAAGAATTAAAAAAATCATATGAAACAACTTCTGTAAATAACCAAGAAAATAAAAGATTAATTTTAAATCAAATAGAAAATATAAGTAATTCTTTTTTTGATAGTAATTTAGATCCAAAAATTGGTGAAGATAATTTAGAAAAAATAAAATTTGTTGAATTAGTTAATCCAGAACCAATATTAAAAAAAACTGATATTTTTATTCAAAATATTGAAGAAGATTTGGAAAAATTAGTTAGATTAATTAATAGTCATATTGAATTAGACAAAGAAAAATTAGTTGAATATGAATCTAGTATTAATGGTAAAATGAGTGAACTAGATATTATTAATGGAAGGATAAGTGAAACAATTATCAAAATTGACAGAATAAATGATACATATACAGATTATATCAAACAATATTATGATAATATTGTAAGATTTGATTTAAATAATTCTTATTTCTATCCTAATGAATGTATTAATGAAGATAATCCAGAAATGGTTACATACTCAAGAATAAGTGTAACAAACGACAGAGAATTAAACGTAGATGCAGAATTTCAATTATTAAAAGAATCTATTCAAAGTATCAATATTTTAAATCATATTGATAAATCAACAACTATAGCTACTCTTATGACTGATCCAAACACGTTAGATAAACTTTTGGTAGGAGGTTCAACAAATTATTCTGATAAAGATGTATTAAAAAGTCAGAGTTATGGTATACAATATCATGAAAATTATTATCAACATGTATTGGAGTATTCTATTAAATTAGAAGAACTACAACGTAATTTCAGTTATTTCAAAAATAAATGTAGATCATTTAATATTAAATATATCAGAATGTACAATCATGTATTATTTATTGTAAATTATTTAAAATTAACTGTATTAGATCAAAATAAAGATTATCAAATTTATAATTATATAGGATTAAATACACTTATATATTACAAAGAAATAGTTGACAAAATTATAGAATCAATTGATAAAAAAACAACTCTTGGAAAATATTTTAATAAATACCATTATATTAACATCCAAATTTTAAAAAAATTTTTTAACTTTATTAAAATGAATTGGAAAGAATATGGTACATATTGTGAATCGTATACCCGCAATACAGATGTTATAAGTGAGATTAAATATGCAACTTCTAAATTACATTTATATAATGATAAATTACTTGATAACCAATCTATTAAAAAGTCTATTTTTATTTTTAATGCAATGAAAGATTTATTAGATAAATTTAAATCATTATCATCTCCTCCAGTAGCAGTATATTTAAGAATTAATCATAACCCAACTATTGGCAATTTAGATGAATCTAAAAAAGTATTTGTTAAAGATAGTAGTAAGGTTGGATATATCAGTAATGAATCATTAAGTAAGTGTAATTTAAAATCACAACCTAGATTAATGAATGATATAGGAAACGTAAAATTTGCTGAAGTTTTTAATAGTGAAACATTTAATGATAATTCTGTACTATCTAAGTATATGTCTATACCAACATTTTTATCACAAGGTAAATCAATTATGTTATTAACATATGGATATTCAGGTGTTGGTAAAACATTTACTGTATTTGGTACTCGAGATAAACCAGGTATGCTTCAAACAGCAATAGGTAATATACAACACCAACATGGAATTTATTTTAGAGCATATGAATTATATGGTCTTGCATTTCCATATAAAAGTTATTGGGATAGAAAACCTGAAGAATATCACCAATTTATATATGATTATACAAAAACACAAAGTATGCCATCAGAAATAAACTCACCTGGTATCAAAGAGTTTGTTAATCAAATAGATCAAGATCCAACAACCGATGGTACTAGTTTTAAAGTACTCACTCGTGAGCAATTGTCAAATTTTCAAAAAATTATTAATGATATTGATATCATAAGAGAATCAAAAGGTAGAATTAAGAAAACAAGAAATAATATTAAATCTTCAAGATCAATAATGATTTTTGATTTTAAAATTAAAATTAAAGAAACTGATAATTATGAAGATGATTATGTAAATTTTGTTATAATTGATTTACCTGGTAAAGAAAATATTAAAGAAACATTTGTTGATGGGGATATATGTATTCCATTAAAACCTGGGTTAGACAATAATATAAGAAACATGGCTTTCCTAAGTCCGCTGTCTTTGATGTTGAATAATGATATTGCAACTAATTTCGTTACAACGTTTAATTATCTAAGCAGTAAATCAGATTTTAGTATCACATATTTAGGAGATGATTATAAGAAAAGTGATTCTAATTATATATATAATTTAGGTAGGATAAAAGATAAAGGGGATAAAAATTATGGTTTAGAAATAATGAGAAACATTATAACTAATAATAGATTTGATTTATTGAGTAATTTTTATGAACAATATTTATTTACTAAACTAACTAGTGAAGGTTGTTATGTCAATGCTGGATATTCATTAGCACCATTTGAAGGATATTATATCAATGAAAATATAATTGGATTATTATCAAGTTTATTAAAGAATCTTTGTCTTAATAATAAAGTTATTGAAGTTCAAGATGAAATTTTTTCAAATACTGCAAAAAAACATTATGATTTTATATCTCATGCAAATAAAACAGGTAACAGAGGTAGTTATATAGATAGTATTGATAATGAAGTTAAAGCACAGACTTATTTTTTTAGATTCTTATTAAAAAGGAGTCCTATAGATTTAAGCAATAATTTTTGTGGAAAACCTGTAGAGGATTGGATTAATAATTCTTATGATTATAATAAAATATTTAATGTTGATAATCCTCCAATAGAAGGTTTATTAGAACCTTATTTTAAATATATTAAAAATTTTTATGTATTTTATGTTGTTTCTAATGATGATCCTTCCAAATGTGATAAACAAATTAAACTAATTGCTGATTCAAAAGTATTTCTAGATGAATTAAATAAATATAATGAAGATAATAATAAAAAAACTTCAAAAGGTAATTGTAAAAATAAATAAAATAATTTCTAAAATTTAATATTATGAATAAATTATTAGATGATATTTCTGAATTGCAATTGCAATTACAAATTACTGATACACAATATTTAAAAAATATTGATACAGAATTAAAAACACTACCAAGAGAATATAGTAAAATTAATAAAAATACTTTTAATGAATTTTATAATTTTGAAAATAAATATGAAAAAAAAAAACCAAATAATATTGATATTATTTTCCCAGAAGATTCACTTGGAATACAAGATATGCATAGGGTTAATGCTATTAATGATGAAGTAGACCGTATACATACAAACATAAAAGAAAGAAGTGATATTTATAGTAAAGCATTAAAAGATAGTGATATAAATGAAATACATTCTAAACTAACTAAAACTAGAGTATCAAGTTCTTTTGATTTAATTGGCATGATAGAATTATATAAACGTATTGACATGAAAATCTCAGATGATAATTTTGATGATGAATTTTGTATTAATAAAGGTAACCAATTATTTGGTTCTTTCATAAACTATCATTATATAAACAATGAAGTTGAAAAATTAAAAAATGTTAAAAAATATAATAATGAATTAACTACCGTCTTTGATAGATCTTTAGAAGTAATTAAATTTTATGATATTGAAAAATTAATTATCGATCCCGACCTTGGTATTGTTAAAGATATATTAAAAACTAACTTAAGATTAACAGATGATTTTTTAGATAATTTACAAAATAATTCATTTATATTATCATATGAATTAACACCTGCGTTATTTTCAAATTTGGATCAACATATGATAATCAACTATAATTTACTAGTTAATGGAATAAATATAAGAAATGATCCAAAAAAATTGGAAAACTTATTAGAAAAAATAAATATGGGTCAAAAATATTTAGTTGATATTAAATTAAAATTAGAGGAAACAAAAGTATATTGTAATTCTAGTACAGATCTAATATATTTATCTTCTGAATTAATTCCAAAAATTGATTCTTTGATTAAGAAATTAGATTCTATTGTTAAAAATATTAATAAAATAAATAAAGAAAATATAAGTGAATATATTATTTTAATTTTATCAATTGAAGAAGAGTATAAATTAATTAATAAAACTATTAAGGAATTTGATATAAAAATAGAAAAAATAGTTAGAGATTATGACAAACTATTTTCTAAATTATCTAGTGTGCTTGAAAAATTAAGAACAAAAGAATATTCTAGCTATCCTGAACTTAATACTAATATAGAGAAAAAATTTAAGGAACTAGATAATATACAATTAACTACATTTAATAAAATGCAATCATTAAATGAATTTATAAAAGATAAATATAACAAGTTTTTAATGCAAAATTCAACACTAAATAAATATAAAAAGTTTATAATTGAATCACCAAATCAATACGGAGGATCAGTAAATGAATTTAATGATTACTTTAATAAATTGGTTGATATTAGTATAAATGTTAATAAGAATGATGATATATCTGAACATAAAATTAGATTTAATAATTTATTATTTTATAGTCATGTTCTTTATATTGTAAATTATACTAATAAAGAAAGAACAATAACATCGCATATAAATCGTGATGATATTAATAAATATTTAAAAATAATAATATCTATATTAAAATCAATTAAAAATAAATCTGATAAAAATATAAAAAACTATTATTTTTTTAAATATCATTACTTTAATTTAAAAATAGTGTATAGTTTTTTAAATAAACTTGATAAATTATGGACTTTTCCAAAATCAAATAAGTGCAATAAAGAAATAATTAAATTATATAGTAAAGAAAATGAAATGAATAATAATAATATATATTTTAATCTGTTAGATATAAAATATACACCAAGTATGAAAAAAGCTATTTTTATTTTTTTTGGTATGAAAGTAATATTAGATAAATTGATTTAGTTAAAATTTATAGTACTTAATTATTTTATTACCAGTAATACCTAATTCACAATGAATGGCTCTATCAACTGTAATATCATTTTCTTTTAATAAATTTACTAATCCTTGTACATATGTGTCTGTAATTCCTTTTGTTATCCCTTTTGTTGCTTCGTTTAAGTCAATTATTGACTTAGCAGACCCACCTTTTATTTCACATGATTTTCTACAACTATTACAATAAGTTTCATGTGCTTTATCTGAAGCTTTTTTAGCAGCAACACTTACGGCACTTGCAGTAGCACTTGCAGCAGATTTAACACCGGTTGACGCTATTTTGGCACTACTTTCAATAATCTTAAGTTGTGGTTTACCTACTAGACTTGGATAATAATACCATCCATTGTGATTACCAATTTCATCAGTTATTTTATTGAAGTCTGGTTTGTTTAATGTTTCATGTAGATCAATGCTATTTAACAAAGGTGTACGTGGTCCTAATATACTTGAATTAAATAAAAATACATATTTACCAGGTTTATAGACTATACCACCTAATTGTTCAACTAGATTTAAATATTTTTGTTTGTATTTTAAATACTTTTGTTCATAAACATTATCATTTTCCATTTTATATATATATATACATACAAATTTTTTTTATTTTTATATATAAAAATTAAATAATTATATATTTTATATGTCCATATTCAATATATTATTAATAAAAGAAATTATTAATAAATATTTTAATAAGTATTTGATAACAAATTATGTTTATTATAATGATTCATTTTATATTATATTAGCAGAAATATTAAATAATATATATGATTCAGAATATTATAATAATCAGTGTCAACATTTTTTAAATTACAATGATCAAGTTGATTTAAATAACTTATTAAATAATGTTCCTTCATTATTAGAATGTCAACCAATTATTTTTTTATTATTTAAAATTTTAGAACAAATAAATATGATTGATTATTATAATTTTAAAATTGATGGAGTGTTATTATTAGATGAACTTAATAATAATAATAACTTTTATTTTTTAAATGAAATAGTTAACGAAATTAAATTTAATTATGATTTAGAAAACGTAACAAATACATTAAAAAAAATATAATAAAAACTCTTTAATTAATATAATTTAAAAAAATTGAATTATATTAAGAATATTAAATTGATATTTTGTATGGAACATAATAATTGTATTTGTAGCGATTCTAATTATTGTACTAATTCTTTTGATGAATTTATAAAATGCAAAAATTATAATTTGTTCCAAAACTTTCATCCAATAATAAAATTAGTAGATGATCAAAATTATCATCAATCTGAAATAAAGTTAAATTTTCAAGGAAACATATTGAATTTACAAGAAAATAAAACAAATTTAAATAAAGATGTTATTATCAAATTAATTAGATTATTTTTAGAAGTATGTAATAAAATTGAAATTAGTAAAAAAAAAATTATTTGTATTGTTATATTTGAAATAATTTTTAATAATCTACAATTTGTAAAATCAAATAAAAATTTTCAAAATACTGTCAGAAAAAAGATTCATACATTTATAAAAGAAAGTTTCAATGAATTTGAAGAACTATCAAAATATAATAATAATATAAACCCCATATTAACGATTAAAAGATTATTTGATTTACATTTTCCAGAAAAATAACTATAATATTGATAATAATCTAGCCAGTTGTTCTTCTGTAAATCCAATTTTTTTAATTTTAGATATTAATTCAAGTTTTTTATAAAGTGTTGGCTCTCTTATTAATGCATCAAAAATTTGACCGAAAGCAATATCAGCCGTTTCTGAGCTAGTATTAACTATTTCTACATTTGTATGACCACCACTATCACTTCTACCTAATTTAAACTCAGAAATACATGGTGGTAGAGTTTTATAAACATCTATTATTGGTGCATACGTACCTTCTTTTAAGCGTGTTATCTCGCCTAAAATTATACGGCGTTCCATTTCAAATCCGTATCTTAAACTAATTGAATTACCTCCAATTGAAATTTCATAATCATAAGTTGCTTCATTTTCAGAATATCTGTCTATTAAACGTTGGAGTTGTTCGTGTAACCTTTCAAATTCTGGATTATATCCAAATGATAATGACCTTCTTTCTAATAATGCCATATCATGTTTAGAAAATAAAATACCATTTATTCCATCATTAATATCAGCTTCTAAATAATATATACCTGGAAATCCATCAATTTTGAAAGCTAATAAAACTTTATTCATTACCATTTTAGATGCACCTCCTATTCCTCTTGTACCTTTTATACCAAATAATCTTAATAAATCTTCATTATCTTCTTTTTCTTCTATTTTTAGTTTTTCTCTAATGGTATGTGAAATACCATTTATTATAGTCATAAAGTTATCAATTGATAATTCTTCAAAGTCATCTGGATCTGACGCATTTTTAGAAACAATTACTTTATCAAATAATCTTAATTGTCTCATTAAATTGTTGAATGCTAGAATATTTGATGTATTAATCATTACAGGTATTCTTTGTAAACCTAATAAATCAACTGATGCACTATCAATTAAAGTTACAGATGAGTTTCCTGAATCAAAAATTGTTGAAATAGGAACCAAACGACCAGTGCTATCTCTATAATCTACTTTTGTAAAATCATAATCACATTTATACAATATTCCTTGTGGTGGTGAACTTTTATCTTTTAAATCTATGATACCTGCAGCTTTTAGTTCAGTTTCTAATCTCGTTTTAATATTAGGTGTACTACTTTTTAAAAGACGTGTTACCGAATTTTCTTTTTTATAAAATTTATAAATTACATATTCTTCACTTTTTAATCCTTTTTTATTATCAGAAATATTATTAAAAGTAAAATAAGTTTTGTCTAAATCTTTTTCTTGATATTCAATAGTTTTAGATTTACGTTTTGTCTTTTCTATACTAATAGTTTCATCTAATAAAGAACTAATTCTTAAAAATAAGGGTGATGTAAAAATAGTAACTTTTAATGCAGAACCACCATCTTTAGTAGTTTTATATTCTACACCACTAAATTTACTTGATATTCTTTGAAGCTGTTCAGTAATAGAAGGACTTATAATATTAGTAAAATCAAAAAAAATAATTTGTGGTGAAGTAGAACTACTTGAACCACCTAATATCTCTTTCATTTCTAAATATTTATTTTTATATTTTAAATATTTGCTTTTTAGGTCTTCAATAGATAAATCATCTCTAATTTTAGATTCTTGAAGTTTTTTAATTTCAAGATTATCTAAATCTATTTTAAATTTTCCATGATAATTCTGAAAATAAGGCAAATTTTTAATAAATTCATCCACACTATATTTATTTCTATGCATTTTATAAATTCCATTTATTTTAAGAATACAATCCAAAATTTTCAAATTTAATTTTTTCCCATAACAAGCATAATCTTCAAAAATATTATCAATAGAATTTTCAAATAACAAACACAAATTTTCTTTATACTTAGAAGAATTATAATCATAAATTAATAATATAACTTCTAAACTTGGGTTTTCTTTTAAATATTCTATATTTTTTAAAAGAGCATCTGGAGAATAATTTTTACATACCATAAAAATTTTTGAATTAATTTTTTCCATTTTTCTTATTTTTTTTGTTGCAAACCACTCAATATCAGTAATAGGTATATCTGACCCAGTGCCTTCAAGGCCTTCAAGTTCAAAAAGTGTATGTTCTCCATCTCCTACACATAATGTTAAATTATTTATATTATTTTTTTTAAAAAATTCAGGTAATTTTAGATTATCTAAATCTAAATCGATAATTCTATTATCCATATCATAAATTGATATTTTTTTTTATATTCAATAATTCTATTATCCATATCATAAATTGATATTTTTTTTTATATTCAATAATTCTATTATCCATATCATAAATTGATATTTATTTTTATATTCAATAAAAATAAAATTCTTAAATATTTTTCGTTATAATATTAATGATTGCAATATTTGGAGCTGGAATTGCTGGACTTACATGTGCATTAGAATTAATAGAAAAAGGATTTAACGTTATTATATATGAAAAAGATGATTTACCTGGCGGTATGGCAAAAAGTAAAAGAATTAATGGTGTACCATCTGAACATTCTTGGAGAGGTTATGCAAACTTTTATTTCAATATATTTAATTTAATTGAAAGAATACCCATAAAATCAGAAAATTTTACTCTTGATGAAGTTTCAAAACATAATAAACCAACTGATGCTTGGGTTACATTTAGAAATAACGTTTATGATATAACAGAATTTATAAATAATCATCCAGGTGGTTCAATTATTTTAAAAGCAATTGGCAAAGACTTAGAAGATGTTTGGACAGAGAATAATGTATTATGGCATATTAATAATCCAAATGTAATAAAAAATCTAGAGAAATATAAAATAGGAACATTAAAAGAAGGTTTTACTCAAAATACAGCTAAAAATAATCTTTATCCAAATTTACAAATGAAACTTTATAATAATAAGATAATTGAAAAAAATCAACAAATAATTTACTATGATTTAATGAACTTATTTTACCATTTTTCTGTTTTTTCATTATGTAATAAAAGAGCAGAAATATATTATAATATGAAATTACTAGACTATATCAATACAAAAAAAATTTCAAAATATACATATGATTACTTGATTAATAATATTTTAGGACCTGGATTAGGATTAGATAAAAATACAGCATCACTCGGTTCTTTTTTCCATTTTATACATTTATGTTTAGGGAGTAATACACCTATTAATAAAAATTGGTCTGTTATGAAAAAACCTACATCTGAAGCTTTTATTAGTATACAATTAAATTAATATTTATAAAATCGATTATTATTTTAATCTCATATTAAGAAATCAACTAAATTATAAATAAAAACATTAGGTAAACTGAATTCTATTTCATTTTTAATAGAACATTTTATCTTACGATCATTAACTGATGTAGAAACTACATCAAAATCATCAAGTGAATAATTAAAACTATTAGCAATTATAAACAAGTTAATAAATAATAAACTCAATTTTTATCACATATTACTACTTAATTTAATTAAATTAAATAATAATCCACCTTTTTGTTTCGTAGATTTTTTATCTTCAGTTGGTTTCTTCTTCTTAGTTGGAGAAGCTGGCTGTGTTTTAGTTGGAGAAGCTGGCTGTGTTTTAGTTGGAGAAGCTGGTTGTGTTTTAGTTGGAGAAGCTGGTTGTGTTTTAGTTGGAGAAGCTGGCTGTGTTTTAGTTGGAGAAGCTGGTTGTGTTTTAGTTGGAGAAGCTGGCTGTGTTTTAGTTGGAGAAACTGGTTGTGTTTTAGTTGGAGAAACTGGTTGTGTTTTAGTTGGAGAAGCTGGCTGTGTTTTAGTTGGAGAAACTGGTTGTGTTTTAGTTGGAGAAGCTGGCTGTGTTTTAGTTGGAGAAGCTGGCTGTGTTTTAGTTGGAGAAGCTGGTTGTGTTTTAGTTGGAGAAGCTGGCTGTGTTTTAGTTGGAGAAGCTGGTTGTGTTTTAGTTGGAGAAGCTGGTTGTGTTTTAGTTGGAGAAGCTGATTTTTGTTCAGTTGTAGAAACTGGAACAGTTGTTTGTTTAGTTTGAGAAGGTGATTGTTGCTTAGTATCAACTTTTTGTTTAATGATATTATTTTCTTTTTTTAATTTGCTTAAATTAGATATATTAATATCTGGTTCTTCTTTAATTTGTACAGTTTGTGGTTCAATGTTTTCTTTTGTCAATAATTCTTGTTCAACATGTATTATTGGTTGTTTATTACTTATTTCATTAATTTCTTGTAATTGTTTTAACTGGTTTTGCTGATTATTTTTAATATAATTATTAATTTCACCTAATATTATTTTATTTAAAGAAATAATACTTGCTTCATATTCTTTCATTTTATTTAAAAATTCAGTAGAGGTTTTTTCTGTTTTAATATTATCAATTTTAATTTTATATTCATCTAATTGTTTTCTAAGCGATACAGATTCTTCATTTGTTAATTTATAATTATCTATTTTTTTTTTTAATTGTTTATATTTATCCTCAAAATATATA
>Ga0114973_10001560_pt1 | contig 16999 bp, 16 predicted proteins | sample M_140807_MF_Meta_FD_87025 | JGI IMG/M metagenome (GOLD analysis project Ga0114973, IMG submission 87025) | Freshwater microbial communities from Lake Montjoie, Canada to study carbon cycling - M_140807_MF_MetaG | ecosystem: Environmental > Aquatic > Freshwater > Lake | place: Lake Montjoie...
CCAGATCCCTTCGCCGCGCAGCCGTTAGGCTCGCTTTACAGGCGGCAATAAGCATTGGTTCCATAGACCCCCCACGAGCGGCATAGCCCTCAATGGCACATTGCGTATCGCGATAGCGCAACCAAGCGCGCTGAGACTCTAGAAGGGTGTCGCCGTAACTTCGCCGCTTATCGGTATTGGGGGCCGTATCGCGATCTTGTTTGCGCATATAAGCCAGCGTTTTTCGCCACTGTGCTGTCATTGCAGTGTCTTCCCGCTGATGATCTGCCGACGCGCAGCTGTTCATTTCCATTTGGGTAATTGGCTCGGAGCAATTTGTCACTTGCGCCAGTAAAAACATCAAAAGCATTATGACATCTCCTTATGGGTCTTCAACCGCAGCATATACACCCACTAAGCGCGCGGAAGATTTCTATCAAGAAGCAGTTAGGAGTGCACAGGCTAACCGGACGCACAACATCTTATTTAAGAAGGAACTGTGGGTCCCGTCAAACAGAACAGGGGGTGCCACCCCGGCGGGGTCTCGTTTGGTAGGTCTTGGAAGGTGGAAGTTCCGTAGCCGAGCTGATAGTGGAATACTGACTGTCCCCCCGCTGGGTGATGCGCCGACACCTTCATGTCTGCCATAACAATCGCCGCAACCCCATCTTTTGAACCAATCAGTCGGTCCTGAGCCTAGCAGGGCATATGTTGCACGCGATTATTGTCGATCCCGAAGATTTCCATAGGGTGTTTTACTGTATTGTTTCCGGTCAGTAGATGGGGAGAAGTAGAAAATTAACTGCATCTAAAAACAGTAATAAAATAGTCATTTTGGCCGTTTAATGTCGAGTAAGATGTCTCCTTCAGAAGGATGAGGGTTGGGATTTTAGGGCTTAAGGAGACTTAGAATGGCTATTGTAGAACGGACGTCTACTTCTTGGTTTTCACGGATCGGTGGCGCACTGACGGGGGCCTTATTTGGTCTAGCGCTTTTAATCGGAGCCATTGTTACGTTGTTTTGGAACGAGGGGCGTTCGGTGGCGACCTATCAATCGCTGCAGGAGGGCCTTGCCGCTGTGGTGTCGACAAATGCCGCGAAGGTTGACCCAGCCCTCGAAGGCAAACTGATCCACATTCAAAGCAAAGTTATGCCGAATGCCGATGTGGCCGATCCAGAGACCGGGATAACCGGGGCAGCGGCCATCGGGTTAGTGCGGCATGTTGAAATGTATCAATGGGTCGAAACCGAGAGCACTAAAACGGAAAAAAAGCTTGGCGGTAGTGAGGAGGAGGTCAAAACCTATAGCTATCAAAAAGAATGGAGCGACGTTGCCGTTGCATCGTCTCAATTTAAGCAACCGCAAGAGGAGGTGAACCCAGAGTTCTGGCTGCCATCCTCAACAACTTATGTAGACGCCGCAATGCTGGGCGCCTTCAACCTTCCGGGTGAAAAATTGGCGCAAGTAGCCGCGCTTAAAGCTCACCCTATTTCTGCCGATGAAGCAGATGCTGCCTCTGAGGCATTGGGCTATCCCGGCGAAGGTCGTGCGGTCAACGGCGCTCTCTACTTCGGCGAGAATGAAAATGCTCCAGAGATTGGAGACACCAAAATCACCTTTGAAGAGATGATACTTCCCGAGGCGAGTGTCGTGGGCATGCAAAACGGTACGAGCATTTCAGAATACACCACCAAAAATCAGAACAGCTTATTTCTTTTAGACGCGGGCCTTAAGCCTGCTAAAATAATGTTTGCCAGCGGGGAGGCTGACAATGCGACCCTGACCTGGGTGATCAGAGCCGGCGGGATCGTGGCACTGTTTTTTGGATTTCTTCTCATATTCAAAATTCTTAGTGTCGTGGGCGATATCATCCCTATCGTTGGTTCCATAGTGGGCTTCGCCACTGGACTGGTTTCATTCGTGCTAGCCTTAGTTATCGGCGGGATTGTTATTGCTATCGGTTGGTTTTTCGTCCGGCCGTTGCTCTCAGCCGGCCTTCTCATAGGTGCTGGAGCCATCGTGTTTGCGTATTTCAAATATGGGCGCAAAAAAACGGATCCGCTGACTATATAAAAACCATTATAACACAGTCGCTTGCGGCGTATTTTAAGTTTCAATTTAGTATTTTTGTCAAATTTATAGGAGTGATTAACGTGAAGATGAAAAAAAATCTAAGGGTCGCAACGTCGATGGTAGCGCTATGCTTTGCTGCCGCTGCAGTTGCTAAAGTTGGCCAGGAAGTCAACTTTACGATAAACAATAACGGCGACAAGGAGATTGTAGAAATTCACTTTAGCGGTTCGTCGGATCCGAGTTGGGGTGAGAACACGCTTGAGGGCACGATTGCCCCCCATGACGACATAGACTTCACTGAACCAGATTTGAAAGAATGCGAATATGACATCCAGTTCATCTACAGTGATGGCGACACGGAGCAGATTTGGAACCAAGACCTCTGCAAACTCGACGAATTGACGGTTACAGATGATAACGCCGATCAACCAGACCCCATTGATGAGGGTGACGGAGACGACGCAGACGACGATGATGACTCCGACGACGACGACGACGACGACGATGACGATGACGATGACTCCGACGATGACTCCGACGACGACGACGACGACGATGATGACTCCGACGACGACGACGACGATGATGATGACTCCGACGACGACGACGATGACGATGAGGACGAAGATGAGGACGAAGATGAGGACGAAGACGAAGGCCCAGACGCTGGCCAAAAATAAAAATTAACGAGATTTGGGGGGCTCCTTCGGGGGCCTCCTTTTTTCTTGGTCGATGAACTCTGCCAAAAATTCAGTTGCTGCAGCCGATTTTGATATGTCGATGCCCTAATATTTTTCCGAAATTGGAGATGTGCCGTGTATTTCAATAAATTTTCTTCGTGGGGTAAGGCTGCGATTGCCTCCGCCCTCGTCTTCAGTCTCAGCAGCTGCTTCATTCAACCCGGAGAGTTTAACTCTACTCTGACAGTGGATCGAAGCGGGAATTTTTCGTTTGCGTACAACGGACAGGTCCAGCTGGTAAGCAATGCTGCCAATCAGGCTTCTCAAATGTTCCAAGGGGCCACCGAATTTGAGGCTAAATGCTCCGATGAGGTAACCACCACCAGGACTTATGCGGACGACGCAGAAATTCCCCCTCAAGACCCTAACAAGAGCGTGTCTCGCTCCATCTACCCGAACGACGACGGCACTAAAACTATTGTGGATGACACGGAGAACGTGGCCCGCGACTGTAAGCCTGCCGAAGTTAAAAAACAAAAAGCCGAATGGGATGCGGGAAAAGCGGAACGGGTAGCGGAACAAGTTCGCAAGAAGGCGGAAAGTGAAAATATTCTGAAGCTATATGGCGGCATGAACTTCAATGACCCCGAAATGGTAGCGCGCTTCACGCGCGAAGTCGAAAAGCTTGCCGGTTTTCGCAAAATCGAACATCTTGGCGATGGCGTATTCATGGTCGACTACAGCACTAGCGGTCGCCTCGCTGATGGTTTTGCATTCCCCATCTTCCCGAGTGTCAGTGTAGGCGCGCCCATGCTGTATGTAACCCGTTTAGATGATGGGAACCTCAGTGTCGTGGCGCCAGCATATCGCGTCGTTCCTGATGATGAGAAGTCCTCCGCTGGCGAGGCTCGTAACGAGGCTGGTCAACAAGAGAAAAAGGCAATTCCGGTAAAAGGCAGCTTCACACTGACGACAGATGCTCCGATACTTATGAGCAACAGCAAGAGCGGCGCGGTAACAGCCGGCACACTCAAAACGTTGCGTTGGGATATTGGCCCTGGGCCCAGTGAAGCGCCAAAGGCGCTGTTGAAGCTTGCCCCTTAAGGGACTGGCCAAACCTCTGCGAGGCAGAGGGCCCGTTGCCTTGGTTGGCGACGGGCCAGGGCGTCGCGAGGCTGCAATGCTGACCCGATCCATAGCAGATTACTCGGTCTATCAATGCATTTGACTTAAAGAAATATTGAGGTTCAGAAAATGTTTCGTCCCGAATTTATTGCACGCATTCGCTATGAATTTGATAAGACCATGGCGGCAGGCCCAATCGCACTGATTGGTTGGCTTGGTCTTATCTCGCTCGCAATTATTACGGTGGCTGGTGCCGTAGTCTCCCTTTTCAGCATCGTGCCTGAGGGCGATGAGGACATTAGCTTTATTGAGGGCTTTTGGGCTTCGCTGATGCGAACGTTAGATTCTGGAACCATGGGCGGCGATGAGGGGTGGGGTTTCCGCATCGTCATGCTGCTCGTGACCTTGGCGGGCATATTTGTTGTCTCCGCACTTATTGGTGTTCTCAGCACCGGGCTTGACAGCAAACTCGAAGAACTGAGCAAGGGGAAGTCGAAGGTTCTCGAGAAAAACCATACGATCATATTCAACTGGTCCGAGTCGATTTTTGACGTCATCCGTGAAATTGTCATCGCGAACGAAAGTAGCCGTAAGCCGCGCATTGTCATCATGGCTGACATGGACAAGGTAGCCATGGAAGAAGAGATCGCTGACAAAATTAAAGACCTGAAGAATACACGCGTTATTTGTCGCAGCGGAGACCCAACCGTCCTTTTTGACATCGGGCTTGCTAGTCCCGAGACATGCCGGTCTGTCATCATCATGTCTCCTGAGACTGATGATGCGGATCCACAGGTGATTAAAACGATCTTGGCACTGGTGAATGACCCAGACCGCCGCCCTGATAAATTCCAAATCGCTGCTGAACTGCGCGAGGCGGAAAGTGTAGATTTGGCGCGTGTAGTTGGCGGGAACGAGGTGCAAATTGTGTTGGCCGACGACCTTATAGCGCGCGTAATGGTTCAATCCACCCGCGAGCCAGGGCTGTCGGCTGTGTTTGTTGAATTACTCGATTTCGACGGCTGCGAAATTTATGTGGTTGAACAGCCAAAACTTTCCGGAAAATCATTCGGCGAAGCGGTGATGGCCTATGACACGTCGAGCGTCATCGGTGTCTGCAGCGCCGAGGGCGTCGTTTCCCTCAACCCGCCGAGCAACCTGCCGATTACAGAAGACATGTCGATGGTTTTGATTGCGGAGGATGACTCCACAATTCTACTCGATGGAAAAGCAACGAACGTTGCCATTCCGTCTTTAGGAAAAGCGGCGGCGGTCCTTCCAAAACCGGAACGCACCCTCATCCTTGGCTGGAACCGACGCGCCCCAATTATTGCAAGCGAGCTCTCGCGCTATGTTGGCCCGGGTTCCTTGCTAACGATCGCCGCTGATGTGCCGGAGATTGAGCAGGCGGTTGCGGATATCGTCGTCGACAGTAAAAATCTGAAAATCGAACTTAAAAAGGTGAATACGGGACGCTGGGCGGACATTTCTTCGCTCGATCCGCTCTCTTATGATCAGGTTCTCGTTTTGGCGCATAACGACCATATGTCGGCTCAGGCCGCTGATACCCGGACTTTAGTAAGTTTGTTGCATCTGCGTAAGATGAAAGAAACCGATGATCGAAATATAAGCATCGTCAGCGAGATGGTGGATGTCCGGAACCGCACATTGGCAAGCGTCACGAACGTCAATGATTTCGTCGTTAGCAACAAGTTGGTGAGCCTGATGCTGGCACAAGCATCTGAAAATGAGCACCTTGAGGCAATCTTTACAGATTTGCTGGACGATGGCGGTTCCGAAATCAGCATGCGTCCCGCAGAGAATTATGTGACCCTTGGCCAAGACACAACCTACCAAGAGGCAGTCCAGGCCGCATTAGCTCGAGGCGAAGTTGCCATCGGTCATCATATTTTGAACCAGACGGAAGCTGACGGCATCGGGCAGAGCGGGATTATCATCAACCCAATAAAATCGACGGCCGTTCGCTACAATGCGGGGGATCGCATTATCGTCTTGGCGGAATGAGGGGCTTTCCTGAGTGATGCCAACTCGGGGACCAACTTCCCTTAAAACACTATATTTAATCATGGCTGAGCGCCGATATGAAGGGTGATAATAAGATGGCCGACGAAATTGATTTTGAAATCAAAGGACAGGAATTGCAGTTTGTCGAGATTGAACTCGATCCGGGTGAGAGCGCCGTTGCAGAAGCCGGCGCGCTCGTGTGGAAGGATGCCTCGGTCGGTATGACCACCGTATTTGGTGATGGCAGCGATGACCAGAGCGGCAGTTTTATGAGTAAGCTGGTTGGCGCAGGCAAGCGGTTGGTGACGGGGGAAAGCCTGTTTACAACGGTATTCACGCACAATGGTCAGGGAAAAGCCAAGGTCGCCTTTGCCTCCCCGACACCGGGCGCAATTTTGCCACTCAAGCTAAGCGATTATGGCGGGACGTTGATCTGCCAAAAGGACAGCTTTCTTGCCGCTGCAAAGGGCGTGTCCATTGGCATTGCGTTTCAGCGCAAAGTGATGACCGGTCTGTTCGGCGGCGAAGGCTTTATCATGCAGAAGCTGGAAGGCGATGGATGGGTGTTCACGCAAATGGGCGGCACCTTGGTAGAGCGCGAGCTGGCCGCTGGCGAGGAGATCCACGTCGATACCGGCTGTTTGGCTGCATTTACACCGACGGTAGACTTCGACCTTGTCACAGCTGGCGGCGTTAAGTCTGTATTGTTTGGCGGCGAGGGTCTCTTCTTTGCCCGTCTTCGCGGGCCAGGCCATGTCTGGATCCAATCGCTTCCGTTCTCACGTCTTGCTGGACGGATGCTGGCTGCAGCCGGACCGCGCGGCGGAGAAAATCGGGGAGAGGGTTCCGCACTCGGAATGCTCGGTAATTTCGTTCAGGGTAATAACTAGCGTCCGTCTGGCGGCCTCAACATTTGCGGTGGCGTGACCGCCGTTCGGATCAAGATGGCGGGGATCGCGCAATATCTGATGAAAGTTTCGAGCTGGCGTTTGAGGGTCCATTGGGGGACGCATATGATATCATTACAAAAACCGGCAGTAGCCGAAATAACCCACCCACGCCTTAATCGAATAGCGCTTCCCACTTTTTTGTTCGGTTTCTGCGCCGCTTTTGTTGTGCCAAACTCGGCAGCTTATGCAGCTACGGATTATAAAAAGTCGTCACAGATTGAAGCAAGTCAAGGATTTGCAGACAATCTGGCACGGCCAAAGACCTTGAAAAATTCCGTTGGGGCGGTCGATGGAAAAACGAACTGGCGCGGCAAAAAAGGTCGCTGTCTGCTCAAAATATCGGGAAAAAAATTCATCGACGGCCAGTGCTGGGTGCGTCTGGAAACGGGGGGTAGCTTCCAAATTATGTCCCTAAATGAGAGCTATATTGCTCAACTTCTCAGGCTAGACGGCGAAGCGATTGGATATTGGAACGAAACAGCGGGCTCAACACACGCGCATGCAACTTTAGGCGTGATGAACAGGTCAGGCGCATGTTGGAAGAGCCGTAAAGCTGAAATTTGTGCGTGGTCTCTTTAAGGCCACGGTTAGCTCCGGCAAGAGCCCCATATCGGCGTGGCATATGCCGCGCCTGATCCCGCCACTTTGCTTAATCGATTAAGGGGCGCGATATATTCTGGAAATACCCCCGTTTTCTGGATGGTGCCATTCTTCCGGCGCCAGCGACCAAAGCCACTCAGTGAATTGTTCAAGCTGTTCTTCGCTTGCTGGAGGAGTGTTGTAACAGCTCAATTCGATGGTAACCAAGTCCCCCCAAAACGTAAAAGTATATTAGCTGCCACTGCAGCTTGAACGTATTTCTGGCATCAATTAGATTTTGATAGCTTGCAATTGCTTCAGCCGTTTATCGGCTTTCCTGTTGACGATGGCGACAGATTTTCGTCTTGGTTTGATCTTACTGGATTAGTTGATGACCACGTTAAAGTCGTCACCGTCCTTGACCATTGCCTAAGTATGGAACGCAAATGTGCCGCCATCTTGGGGCCGATTGGATACTGTTTTATTTTTAGGATGGTGAAGCAGCCAGACATCGCAAAACCATAGTCCTACTATTCCCCTAATCACCAGGACTGGCAAGCAAGCTTTAGATTAGCTGGTTATTCCCAAGGCAATTCGAGCTTGAGCTTCGCTTTCACTGGTATCAGCCAAGGACCAGCCCGAGGTAAGCAATCGGGCTGTGTACTGGCGATTATAAATGAACGAGGCAATCAACTGCCAAATTCCAAACGTGAAAATGCTGAAAATCAAATGCAGTGCCGCAATGCTTATCTCACCACGGAACAGCGGTACAAACCAACCAAAGCAGAAATATGTCGGACTGAACCCATAATATCCGTTTTTCGTCAAACCGGATTGGGAGTGACGAACTACAACACGCTTCTGCCGATAAAAAATCAGCAGCAGAAATGGCGAAAGCATGATCAGAACGATCAGTGCTACAATCAGCCCACTCCATATTGAAATATTATCCATGGTTTCCCCCACCCCGATAACTAGCTACTCAAATTGAAAGATGGTCAATGGAATGTCAAATTCATTTGTAACGGTTTGGCTCGTTCAGTTTTTGATTGGATCTTTTGCAATGGCAGCCTTGTGCACAATTGCGGCCGTTCAGTCTGCCCATCCGCTTGCCCAAAAGCAGTCGCTCAAATAAGCATACAACCCATCCGGTCCTGGCAGCATCGGGCGTGCGACCCTAAAAATTCTTCGAGTTCAAGCCCAGCAATTGACTGTATATCTAGGCATTTCGGCGGCTGGTTCCGACCCAAATATGTTAGCTCAAATCGACATAAATAAAGTTTGCATTATCATCAAATCATGGCACTAAATGCGTTAATAAAATCTTTTTATATTATTATTACAGTATAGTTACGCGAAATGGAGTGTTTATGGAACTTAGCAAAGCAATACTGAGCACAACGCTTGCGGCGGTAGCGTTTAGTCTATCGTCGGCTGCGCTGGCGCAGGAGGTTGGCGACTGGGTGTTGTCCCCTTGGCAGGGCAGTCGTGAATATTACCCAGGGGTGATTGAATCGCGCAGTGGCTCGGTAGTGACGGTCCGCTTCGACGATGGATCTGTGGAGACCCGGCAGGCCTACAGCGTTCGTAGGTTTAATTGGCGTGCAAGAAGCCGAGTTACCTGCCAGTGGAGCGACGGCAGATGGTACCCTGCGCGAATTAATTGGATTTCGTCTGATGGCTACAACATGCAAATTCGCTACCGTGAAGATGGCTCGATCGAGAACACAACTACAGGTAAATGCCGGACACGTTAATTCGCCTGCAAGCCAGTCATAAAGCGCGGCACTTGATGCTATGGCTGCTTATTTAGCTTCAAGGCAGGCGACGCAGCGTTAGCGATCAAGACGATCTTGGCAGACCTTGATGAATAGAGGAGCCCGGCCTATTTCCATAGACCGAGATTATTTCTCTCAAACTGACGCCGATTATCAGTTCCAGCGATGCGAGCCATTGTAGTCGATGTCGATCACCCTGCCGCGCTCAACATAACAGGTGAACTGACCACCGTCGTAGCCGCGATTATATCCATCGCCATATCCTTTCCGATTGTAACGATCGCTACCGCCATAGCCATTTTGTCCATCCAGGATGCCTTGGACGCGATAGCCGTGACGGGTACGCTCAATGCTGCGGATTTGCGTTACGTTAGAACCGCCATAACGGCCAGACTGGTTTTCAACGCGGTTGCTACACTTATTGACAGCGGCGCGGCGGCTGTCATTGTTGGTGTTATAGCTATGGCCGTCATTATATCCACCGTCGTATCCATCTTGGTAGTGGCCCTTCTTGCCTGCGGACAAAACTGCCGCGAGGCCTCCCAATATGACGGCACCGGCGATAACTTCACCAGCGCTAATTCTGTCGCGATCACGATAGCGACTTTTCGCTTCTGCTGGGGCAGCCGTGCTTACCAAAGCAGCAGCTCCTGCGCCTAACAAAGCTCTAGCTAAAATCTTCATCTCCATTCTCCTAATCGCGCAGGAGATCCTGCCGATGCCGCATAAATAGGCCAGCATAGTTGAAATGAAGCTGAACAGCCTTGTAAGCTTGTGTTCATAAAAATGGCCTTTTTATGAACACAAGCCTAAAAATCGACACATATGGAAACGTCCCACAACCAGACGCGCAGAATAATATTTAGGAAGGAGCTGTGGGTCCCATCTGACAGAATAGGGGGTAGAAAGGGGGTAATCCCATCTCTTCCCTGTAAGTCATTTAATTAATTAATTGCGTGGCGGAGACGGAGGGATTCGAACCCTCGGTACCGGATTTACCAGTACGACGGTTTAGCAAACCGTTGGTTTCAGCCACTCACCCACGTCTCCTGTGCGCTTGGCATCGGCGGCCTATAGCGGCGCATGCATTTGGCTGCAATGTTTATTGACACAGGCTTGAGATAAGCCGAAAATTAGGTCGCAAGATCGCTTTGGCGCGAGCCGGACACGCATGGGAGCCTGTTCATCATGTGCTCATCCAACGCATCTATGAGTTTGTCTTTATTTATTAGGGGTGAAGTTGGTATGTCGTTGCTAAAATGGGGCCCAAAGGGGTCGGGATTTAATATTTTGGCATTGCTGGCGGCGGGATTGCTGATGGCGTCGCCCGCAGGCGCGCAGATAAGCCCCGTTGACCCGAATGAGGCAATTGACGCCGATTTAGGATCCTCGTCCGCCCCCGCCAATAATTCTGCATCAGCGGGTAATGGCGAAGCCGTCATGCAAGACGGCGTGCCGACAGAACCTGTGGCTTCAAATGTTACCGGCGCCCCAACAGCTGACGCATCCGCACCTTCGGCAATACCGGCAGGGGGTACATATCAGAAAGATGACCTGATTGGCGCTGCCGAAAGCGTATTTGGCAAAGGCGCGCAGGGACTTGGTAAGCTTATTGAGGATATCCTGAAGAAGCAGGGTCGCCCCAATGGGTATATAGTGGGACGCGAGAGTGGCGGGTCGTTTATCCTCGGGCTACGCTACGGCTCAGGCACTTTGAACCACCGGGTGGAGGGGGAAAAGCCAGTCTATTGGACGGGCCCATCCCTTGGTATGGACGCGGGTGCCAATAGCGGCAGCGCATTCATTCTGGTGTATAACTTATACGACACCGAAGACATATATAACAACTTCGGCGCGGCCGAAGGCGCTGCCTATGCCGGCGGGGGTTTCAACGTGGGCCATATGCGGCGCGGTGATGTCGTCCTAATCCCGATCCGGGTCGGTGCCGGGCTGCGGCTTGGTGTGAATGTTGGGTATATGCGCATTTCCAAAAAGCAGCGCTGGCGGCCCTTTTAACGCGCGCGCAAGTCTTCCATGCGCTTGAGATAGCGGGCGAGCACGTCGATTTCTAAATTGACCTGCCGCCCGACATAGAGCGTATCTAGCGTCGTCATCTGCGCAGTGTGCGGAATGATATTCAACATGAAATGCGCTGAACCATCGGCTTGATCCGCGATATCGTTTACGGTGAGCGAAATGCCGTCGACTGTTATGGAGCCCTTCGTGGCAATGTAGGCGGCAAGGCTGGAGGGCGCAGCGACCATTACCTTCCAACTATCGCCAGTGGTTTCGCTTGCGACAATGTGTCCAACGCCGTCGACATGGCCCGTGACAATATGCCCGCCAAGTTCATCGCCAACTTTTAAGGCGCGCTCGAGGTTAAGACGCGTACCTTCGTCCCACATTCCCGCCGCGGTGCGTGAAACGGTTTCTGCCGACGCATCGATTGCGAACCAACCCTCGCCCTTATCGACAACGGTCAGGCACACCCCCGAACAGGCTATCGACGCGCCGATTGCGACGCCGTCCATGTCATAGGCGCAAGATATGACGAGCCGAAGGTCACCGCGCTGTTCGGATGTCCGAATGCGGCCAACGTCCGTGATGATACCTGTAAACATATAAGCTGCACCCTTTTCTATTGCGCGCTCTCGTAGACTTCGAGCCGGTCTTTGCCAAGACTGCGCGAACCCGAGATCTGCCAGCGCCCATGCGCATCACCAAGTTGTGTCAGGCCGATGTCGGAGAGGCACGCCTTGCCAGCACCAATCAATATAGGCGCCCTATATAGCATAAGTCGGTCAACCAAACCTTCACGCAGGAGGGCCGTCGCCGTTGCAGCGCCACCTTCAACGAACAAAGTGTTACAGTCCAGATGGGCAATTTCGCTTGGGGCGCGAATAACCTCCCACCCCTCCGGCGCCTCACCGCTACCCAGCATGACTTTGCGGGGCTGCACCGTTTCCAAGCCAGCGATCCGCACGGTCAATTGCGGCGCATCTGCCCGCACTGTTCCGGCGCCCACCAAAATTGCATCCGAACGCGCGCGTTCAACATGGCTGTGCGCGCGCGCAATTTCGCCGGTTATCCAACGACTGCTCCCATCCGCCATGGCGATTTGACCGTCGAGTGTGCTGGCAATCTTCAACGTCACAAAAGGTCTGCCACGGTTCATCCGGCTCAGGAAACCAGCAAGATTTAGGCGCGCTTCCGATGCCATGACGCCAGCTACAACCTCGATCCCCAACGCTTTCAATGCCCCCATGCCTTGACCTGCGGTGCGCGCATCCGGATCTTGAAGCGCGACAATTACGCGTGCGGGCGCGGCCTCCTTGAGCAACTGCGCGCAAGCCGGGCCGCGCTGCGAAACATGCGCACAAGGCTCAAGCGTCACATAAACACTGCTGCCCCGCGCTTCTGCGCCGGCCTGTGCCAACGCCATTGCCTCTGCGTGGGGGCGTCCGCCAGACTGCGTCCAACCGCGCCCGATCACAATGTCGTTTTTGACAATGACGCAGCCGACGGATGGATTGTTGCCTGTCCGGCCAACGCCGCGCTCGGCCAGCGACAATGCCGCCGCCATAAAGCGAAGATCATTTGGATTGACTATTGCACTTCTCCTGCCGCATTATTCGCCTCGGCAGCCTTTTTTGCAGCCTGTTCCAACTGCGCCTCGCGGTCAATCTTGTCCACGTCCATGCCCACGGCGCGGCCAAAAGCTTTATAGGCTTCCTTCTCACTAACCCGCATTTCGTCTTTGCGCTGCTGACGTTCTGCGATCGCCGCCTTGGTCTCCGCAAGCGTTCTGGTGGCGGGCCAACTTTCCACGTAAATTATTTCCCGCGGCGGCGGTGTCGCCTTCACCATCGCGTCGATGTAAAAGGTGTAAATGATGATTGCCGTCGGCATGCAGGCGGCAAGGAAGAGCCATGGGCTGTACTTACCAGCATTGCGCAAAAACCCGATCAGGTCTGTGCCAGCATTGCGAAACGAGACATCTTTAAAAAAGGCCATAGCTATCCAATAAGGTACGCGAGGCCCGATTTCCAGTGCCCCGTTCACGCGCGTTCATATGCTTATGCGCTGCGAAACGCATTGGTTATGGGATAGCGCCGATCACGGCCAAAATTACGCGTGCCAAGTTTCACGCCTGGTGGTGCCTGGCGGCGTTTATATTCGGCCAGATATAGCAGGCGTTCGATCCGCGTGACGACGGCGCGTTCAAAACCAAGCGCGACGACCTCATCAACCGATAGCTCCTCCTCAACCAATGCATGGAGCATCTTATCGAGGATCGGGTAATCGGGCAGCGAGTCGCTATCCTTTTGGTCGGGACGCAATTCCGCACTTGGCGGCTTCGTGATTATATTTTCCGGTATCACTGGTCCATCCCTGCCAAAGCCAATGCGCGGCTTGTGGCTGTTCCGCCATGTCGAAATGGCAAAGACGGTCATCTTATATGCGTCCTTTAACGGATTATACCCGCCCGCCATGTCGCCATAGATCGTCGCGTAGCCGACACTCATCTCGCTCTTGTTTCCAGTAGTCAGCAGCATGTGCCCAAATTTGTTGGACAGCGCCATTAGCGTTAGCCCGCGAATGCGCGACTGTACATTTTCTTCGGTGATATCAACATCGCGGTCGGCGAAGCTGCCCGAGAGCATTTCGTCAAATGCCTCGACCGCTGGCGAAATGGGAATAGTGTCGATTTTGCACCCAATCATCGCGGCGCATTCGGCTGCGTCATCAAGGCTTGATTGGCTGGTGTAGCGGCTGGGCAACATTACACACCAGACGCGGTCCGGTCCAAGTGCATCGGCCGCAATCGCGGCGCACAACGCGCTGTCTATGCCGCCCGACATGCCAAGTACCACGCCAGGAAAGCGGTTGGTGTCGACATAGTCCCGCAGGCCAACAACCATGGCGCTGTAAATATCGGCTGGATGCGCCTCCCACAATGCCTTCGGGCCATCTGCGCATGCCCATCCGTTCTCACTGCGGGACCAATGCGTCATGCGCAAATGCTCCTCCCAATCAGGCAGGCGGTGCGCGACGGCGCCGTCGGCGTTCAACACGAAAGAGCAACCGTCAAAGACCAGTTCATCCTGTCCCCCAACGCGGTTCAGGAACATCAACGGCAAACCCGTTTCGCGAACACGCGCAGCAAATACTTCTTCTAACCTGCGATCATCCTTGTCGATTTCATACGGGCTGCCATTGGTCGAAATCAGCAGCTGTGCGCCACGCTCTTTCAAATGTAGGCTAACGGGTGCCAGCCAGCCATCCTCGCAGATTGGCACGCCAATTGGAACGCCGCGAAACACGATAGGTTCGGGCAATGGTCCGGCTGTAAAAATGCGTTTTTCATCAAAGGTGCCGTAATTAGGCAGTTCATGCTTGTAACGCACTGCGGCAATCCGCCCGCCGTCGAGCAACGCGATGCCATTATACAACGTCCCGTTTTCTCGAAAGATCGACCCGACAAGCATCGCTGGTCCGCCGTCGGCAGTCGCCTCGGCAAGCTTCGCCAGCTGTTCTGCGGCACGCGCAGCAAAGGCCGGCTTCAGCACCAGATCTTCGGCCGGGTAGCCAATCAACTGCTGTTCCGGAAAAACAACGAGATCAGCGTCCACCGCCTTCGCCCGCCAGTCCAGCATCGCCGCGGCATTACCCGCAAGGTCACCGACGCGCTGATTAAGCTGTACCATCGCAATATTAAGCTGATTTGTCATGTCCCCACCCTTATTGTCCACAAACTAGCGGAGCAAGCCGATTGTCAGGCCAGCCGCACCTCGCTAGAGCGGCTGGAGAATTTGGGGATGGGCTTATTTGAGCCAAAGGTCGAGGACACAGACATGAAATTGATGACAGGCAACAGCAACCTGCCGCTCGCACAGGGTATTGCCGATTACATGAACTTGCCGCTAACCAATGCCAGCGTTCGGCGGTTTGCCGACAATGAAATTTTTGTTGAAATCCACGAAAATGTCCGTGGCGAAGACATGTTTGTCATTCAATCGACCAGTCATCCCGCCAATGACAATTTGATGGAATTGCTCATCATGATTGACGCGCTGCGCCGCGCTTCGGCCAAGCGCATCACTGCCGTTCTGCCCTATTTCGGCTATGCGCGCCAAGACCGGAAGCCTGGCCCGCGCACGCCCATTTCTGCCAAGCTTGTCGCCAATCTCATTACCGAGGCTGGTGCTGACCGGGTGCTGACCGTTGATTTGCACGCCGGCCAAATTCAGGGCTTTTTCGATATTCCAACCGACAATCTATATGGCGCGCCCGTCATGAGCGCAGACATATTGGAGCGCCATGGCGCCAAGAATTTTACCGTTGTTTCGCCTGACGTTGGCGGCGTTGTCCGCGCACGCGCGCTAGCCAAGCGTCTTGATGACGCGCCATTGGCCATCGTCGACAAACGCCGCGAAAAGGCGGGCGTGTCAGAAGTGATGAACATAATCGGCGACGTGAAAGGCCGCTTCTGCATCCTGATCGATGATATCGCCGACAGCGCAGGCACTTTGTGTAACGCGGCTGACGCTTTGAAAGCCGCAGGCGCATCTGACGTTGTTGCCTATATTACGCATGGCGTGTTGTCCGGAGAAGCGGTCAACCGCGTCAACGCATCGTCGCTGCGCAAGCTGGTCATCACGGATTCGATTATGGCCTCCGAAGCGACCAATGCGAGCGCGAAAATCCGCCAGCTTCCCATTGCGCCATTGTTGGGAGAGGCGATCAAGCGAATCGCAGACGAAAGCTCCGTTAGCTCCCTGTTCGACTGATGACGCCAGCCGACATCCTCCTAGCCAACCGCTTGGCGGACGCGGCAGGGCAAGCAATCCGACCGTTTTTCCGGTCGGCCTTTACCCATGAACCAAAGGCTGACGCCTCACCTGTTACGGAGGCTGACCGCGCCGCCGAAAGCGCGATCCGGCGGATACTCGATGCCGAGTGCCCACGTGACGGCATCATTGGCGAGGAATTTGGCGAGAAGGCCGGTACGTCGGGTCGCCGCTGGGTTATCGACCCAATCGACGGCACCATAAGCTTCATGGCAGGGCGCCCAATATTCGGGACTTTGATTGCCCTGCTTGAAGATAACTGGCCGGTGCTCGGTATTATTGACCAGTGCATCAATGGCGAACGCTGGGTCGGCGCGGCGGGATATCCGACAACATTAAACGGCGCGCCGGTGCAAACACGCGCCTGCAGGGCGCTGGCTGACGCGGCGCTAGCAACCTCTGGCCCGCAATATTTCACGCAGCATGATGGCGGCCATTTCATGGAGCTGGCCGCGAAAACAGCGCATAAGAGAATGCTGTTCGGTGGCGACTGTTACAATTACGCACTGCTGGCCAGCGGGCATATCGATGTTGTTGTCGAAGCAGGCTTGAAGCTGCACGATTTTGCCGCTTTAATTCCCGTCGTGACGGGCGCGGGGGGCATGATGAGCGATTGGTCAGGGGAGCCGCTTCACGCTGGTTCAGATGGACATGTTATCGCAATCGGCGACCCAGCGCGTCTAGATGATGTGCTTGAGGCACTGGCATGCCAGCATTGACGGACAAAAGTCGGGGTTTTGCATATTGCCAACACAGCCGCTTCAGCGTCTCGTTTCCTCTCATTATTTCCTAAATACCGGCAGCAATGAAGCCGAGGAAGAAAGTTTCGTCTATCCCGATTGGGCAACCGTTCACGCGCAAAGCATGTTGGTCACTTGCGTCAGCTGTTGTGGGTTCCAGAGCGTTCAAAAAGGCAATAGACTTGCATTCACATGCGAATCCCGCTAGTCGCCCGCG
>Ga0114973_10001562_pt1 | contig 16994 bp, 15 predicted proteins | sample M_140807_MF_Meta_FD_87025 | JGI IMG/M metagenome (GOLD analysis project Ga0114973, IMG submission 87025) | Freshwater microbial communities from Lake Montjoie, Canada to study carbon cycling - M_140807_MF_MetaG | ecosystem: Environmental > Aquatic > Freshwater > Lake | place: Lake Montjoie...
ATTGCGGAACGCACCCCAATTGATTGAGCCCAAGGTACACAAAGCGATACGACCATCGCTGTCATCCAGACGTTTAAAGGATTTAGTAGGTAAAAGAATTTCACAGCATAAGTTACTCTGGTAAATTGTATGATACTCAGGATCAAATGGTCCTTGTTTCATAACATTGTCAATGAACACTAGATAGATACGTCCTGTATCAGTGCGTTCTTTAAGAATTCCACTTTTGAATACTTCTTCAGCATTCATTGTTTTCTTTCTTAAGTCTTTACGTTTTTCATATTTAACGTATAGTTCTTCGAATAATTCTGTATTACTATAGAATGCTTCATACAAATCAGGTACTTCGTTAGGATCAAAGAAAGTTATTTGTTCTTTGTTTTTAAATCTTCTCCAGAAGAATGCACTAAGAACAACCCCATAGTCCATGAACCTGACACGTGTTTCGTCTGTTCCTTGATTGTTTTTAAGTACGATAAGATCATCAAACTGATGATGCCAAATGGGATAAAATACAGTAGCACTTGCATTACGAATACCTCCTTGTGAACAACTTCTTAAATCACCGAACCATTTCTTTAAGAAAGGTATCATGCCGGTGTGCATTATTTCGCCACCACGAATAGGACTACCTAATGGTCGCAGTCGTCCTATCTCTAAGCCAATACCAGCACGTTTGCTAGCATACTTTGCCATCATTTCACCACTAGCAAAAATACTATCCAAGTTATCATCACTGCGAATAAGTACGCACGAACTGAATTGTTTAGTAGGGGTACCGAGACCAGCAAGGACAGGAGTAGCAAGAGTAAATAGACCATCAGAGGCTGCATTATAGTATTCCTTTATATAGCGCATTCTTGCGCTGTTGGGTTCTTCACTATGAAATACTGTAGCGGCTGCTATCATATAACGAATCTGTGGCGTTTCGTAGATTTCTTTTGTACTACGATTCTTTACTAAGTACTTTTCAATCAATTGCTCAATGGCGGCATAACTATAACTTTCGTCCTTAGAATGATCCAACATATCATTCATCTTGTTCCAATCTTCTTCATTATACCATGACAATAGTTCATCAGTATAAAGACCGGTCTCTACATTCTTTTTAACTATTTCATAGAGATGCGGCACATTATAGCTACCATATACATCCTTCCTAAGCATTGATACACGTTGTTTACCTGCTACGTATTGATAGTTTGTATGACCTATATCAGTATTATTTTCTACATCAATCAAGTCAACGATAGCACGTAGTGTAATCTCATCAATTTCGGTAGTGGTGATGCCATCATAGAAGTGTAGTTGTGATTTTATTTCTATCATTGAAGGGCTAACGTCTGCTATTCCCTTACATACTTTTGCTACTTGTGCTTGCCATTTTTCCAGAGTAAGCGGCTCTTTTATACCAGAGCGTTTGGTGACGTTAATTTTCATATGTTGCCTATTTTTTTAATTATTATTTGTAAATCTAATTTTTGTACTATTTTAAAATCTTTTAGTTTATTACTTATGACCGTATCAGGCCAGTAATTGAGCAGATATTTTGCGTTGTCGACCATGACTAATGCCACGTCTTCACTATTATCGTCTTTTCCTAAGCAAAAGTCAATGTCTGTGATACCCAATAGTAGTAGAGTATATATCATTCCCAAACCTCTAGCCAAATGACAATATTCATTATCATTAATCAATTCCCATGGTCCAGGCCAAGACTCTATTTCATGTGGATGTAGATAATGGGTTACCAATGGTGCATATTGCCACCACTTGTCTATTTCTACACATTTGGTTTGTATATCCGAATTTTGGAGAGTTTGTCTTAAATTATACCAGTACTGGAGTCTGGTGTCATAGTTTAATTGAAATACGTTCATCACATGTACTTATCATTACAATAAGTACATTGTGAAATTGTATTAGAATCGACCAACAGCTACTTCAATAATACCTGATTCACCATTGAAGTTTTCTAGTGATTTACCAATGATAGTACCTGCACGTGCTATGTTATTAGCAGTAGCATGTCCATTAGTACTTGATACTAGTAAGTCACCTTTGTATACAGGACCTGTTACTTTAACTGGCGCACGACCTTGTAGTGCGATAGTAGCAACATGCTCACCTTCACATTCATTATTCATAGTGTATGCTGGGTTAGTTGTTACAACACCAGCAACTCTGAATGAATCTGATTCGGTTGACAATGTAACTTCTTGTTCACCGCCAAACACTAGAACTGTACCCGGCTGATATTCAGCATCAGCAACGTATTTTTCTGCCAAGTCAGCATATGTAGCATTCAATCTTGAGCCAGCACTCAATGAGAAGTTACCAGTAAATGTACCTAAGTTAGTATTTGCACCTGTACTAAATGTTATGTTATTACCTGTAATGGTTGATGCGTTGGCATATGACATACCAGTCATTGTTCCAAGACTAGTAATGTTAGGCTGTGCCGCAGTTGTTACTGTTGCCGCTGTACCACTTACAGAACCAGTAATAGTTGCGGTTACTGATAGTGTTGATAATGTACCAACTGAAGTGATATTTGGCTGTGCCGCAGTAGTTACTGTGCCTGCTGTAGTTGCCGCACCACTTAATGCACCAGTGAATGTTGTAGCTGATATATTACCTGCACTGATATTACCACTAGCACTAAAGGTGTTAGCAGATATTACGTTAGCTCCGGTGATGTTACCACCTGAGCCGCTTGATACAATATTACCTACTGTAACGTTACCTGTGAATACACCTGCTACCGCACCAATATTACCAACGTTTGCATTACCAGAAACACTTAAACTTGCTAGTGTACCAACACTAGTGATAGTAGGTTGTGCTACATTAACACTGAATACGCTACCTGTTAATGTTAAACCTGTGCCTGCTGTGTAGCTACCTGCACCACTAAACTGTGCCCAAGTCATTGCAGTTACACCAATTGTACCACCTGCATCTGATGTACATACCCAACCAGTATCTGCTTGTGTAGTGCCACCTTCGACAAATACATATGCTCCTGGAACTTGTGCCCAAGTTGTCATATCTGTTGTTCGTGTCCATGAACCTGCGGCACATAGATATAAGCCGTTATCAGCTGGTGCTGATTGATTTTTAACTAATACTCGTTGACCTGCTGTTACAGCAATGCCATCAATTGTTTGTGTACCTGATAAAGTAATATTAGCTGTAGTTGCAGCCACGACACTTGCTTTAGTATCAAGCCCTTGTGCTACTGTGTCTACATATGCTTTTGTTGCCGCATCTGTATCATTAACTGGTGTTGCAAGACTTGTTATGTTCTTGGTGTTCATGTTTAAGTTACCAGCAATACTACTTACGCCAGTGCCAGTAACACTTAATATACCACCTGTTACTAAATTACCTGCAGTTACATTACCTGTTACACTAACACTTGTTAATGTACCTGTACTTGTGATATTTGGCTGAGCCGCAGTTGTTACTGTACCTGCTGTAGTTGCAGAACTTACAGTACCACTTACGTTTGCACCGGCAACGCTGTTAGCTGATGCCGCCACTGTCGCACTAGATGCAAGACCAGTTAATGCACCAGTAAATGTTGTTGCAGTTATATTGCCTGCATTGATATTGCCTGTTACTGATAAACTAGTTAGTGTACCTACTGATGTAATGTTTGGCTGAGCCGCTGTTGTTATTGTTGCCGCTGTACCACTTACTGAACCAGTAATAGTTGCTGTTACTGATAAACTTGCTAATGTACCAACTGATGTAATGTTTGGCTGAGCCGCTGTTGTAACGGTACCTGCTGTAGTTGCACTAGTTGCACTTGGTACAGTACCTGTTACATTAGCACCAGGAATGCTAGTCAAACCAGTGGCTGCTCCATAATGTGTAGCAATAACGTTACCTGCAGTTACATTACCTGTTACACTAACACTTGTTAATGTACCTGTACTTGTGATATTTGGCTGAGCCGCAGTTGTTACAGTACCTGCTGTAGTAGCACTTGAGGCTGCTCCGGTCAATGCACCAGTGAATGTTGTGGCTGCTACATTACCTGCATTGATATTGCCGGTTACTGATAATGATGCTAATGTACCTGTACTTGTAATATTTGGTTGAGCCGCAGTTGTTACTGTACCTGCAGTTGTTGCAGAACCACTAAATGATCCAGTAATTGTAGTAGCAGATATATTACCTGCATTGATATTACCACTAGCACTTAAATTACCTGTGATGGTTGCACCAGTTGTAGAAATAACTATTACATTGGCTGTACCATTTACACTAGTTGATACATTGCCACTTACACCAACAATATCAACATTACTTGTACCGTTTGCAATAGAAGAAACACTAATATCACCTGCATTCAATGTACCAGTAACTGATAGATTAGCAACTGTCATTGTTGATGTTGTTTTATTGAATACTAAACTAGCATTACCGTTAATAGCACCGTTGTCATTGAAGAAGACCTGTGTATTAGAACCCTGAACAGTTGGGAATGTTGTTACATTACCCGACGGGTCTTTGACAGCCATTGTGCTGGTATCAGTAATAAACAGTGTACTTTTACCGGCCGGTGGCGTTGCTATTGTGTTAGCTGGTTCTTGTTTTAAAATTAAACTCATATTTTTTTCCTTGTTAGCGAGGCGTTTTCACCATAGTATTACTATTATTTATCTTTTTTCTAATCTTATTGTGTTTACGAATGATAAATTAACCATTGCTTGACTCTATCCAAGACACAGTTTCTTCATTCCAAGCATACATTTTTCCATCATTTGGATATAGAACTGGTGATTCCCAGATACAAGTTGACTCATTTAATATCCAACTGTTGAAGGGTTTAGGTGCTATGAATGCATCACGTGTTATATCATATGTAAAACCTATTCCCGCATAGTTTTTTCTGATGTTATTATTATAACTAGTTTGTTTCCAGATAGTGTTTGGTCCCAACAAACTCTTACAGAAAGCGATACCTGTAAATTCACTCTCATTACCTTCACTATCTTTTATATCTTCGTTACTTACAACAATTACTTGTGTAACGATATTATTTTCATCTAATTGTGCAAAATGTGCCATATTTTATTCCTTTTTTATTGATATCTATATTTAACAATGACTATACCCGAGCCACCATTTGTTCCTATATTGTTTGGTCCACCATCGCCGGCGCAAGCACCTCCACCCCCACCTGTATTTGCGGCGCCGTTGCCACCAAAGAACCCAGATGGGGTTCCACCTATATTTATACCGCCGGTGCCTCCTGATCCAAAGCGGCTACTTGCACCCCAGCCACCTCCTCCACCGCCTAATCCACCATTACCACCTGACGTGCCGGCTGTACTATAGTAATAAATCATTCCAGCACCACCACCGGCCCAATAATAATTGTTCCCGTCTATGTTTATTTGAACTCCGGTGCCACCGTTACCGCCTGAACTAGCATTGTCTAATGGAGATACTCCATTAGCTCCGGCACCTGCTCCTCCACCTGTAGGAAAGTTTCCGTAGTTTTGACCAGTTCCACCAGTATATCCACCGTATCTAGTGAATACATAATTTATATTTTGTCCCGTTATACCTGCATATCCTGCAGTTCTAGAACCACCTCCGCCGCCATTAGTAATGATGCTAGTCAGTGTGCGTGGTCCATTATAATCTGATCCCAATCCACCACCACCGGGTTTAGCAGTCTCACCAAAACCTGTAGTAGGGCTTCCGCTAGTTTGTATATCGCCTGAACCAGTTGAGCTAGGAGAAGCTCCGCCACCAATAATAATACTATATGCATTTGATATTAAGTTGACTGAGGTACTGTATATAACTTCACCTCCACCACCGCCGCCACAATATGAACCTCCTGCACCGCCGCCACCTACCATTAATACTTCAGCAGTTGCTCCAATAGGAGCACTCTCTACAGAAAATGCACCAGAACTAGTAAACGTATGTATTTTGTAGTTACCACTGGTAGTAACTGTCCCACCTGTTGCAACTGTATATCCTAAATACATTGCACTGAACCAAGCTCCATTAATATAAATTTCAACATATTTAGTTTCAGTGTTGACTCTGCTAAAACCTTCAGCGGGACTGCCTGGACGTTGTGCAGTAGTTCCAGCAGGGAGACCCATATAGCCTGTATCATTGATAATAGTATTCTTTAGTGTTGCCATCTTATTGATATTTGTAACGAACGATAACTATTCCGGATCCGCCATTGCCGCCTAATACTCCGGCGCCACCGTTATCCCCTGCTCCTGCTCCGCCACCACCACCTGTATTTGCTCCTGCTGATCCACCAACATATCCACTAGGATTTCCACCAGTGTTGTAGCCATTTGCACCTGAACCATTCCAACCTCCAGGTGCCCAACCACCGCCCCCGCCACCTAGGCCGCCATTACCACCTCTAATACTAGAAGATCCGTTATAGTAAACCATACCACCGCCGCCACCTCCCCAGTATATGGCTGCACCTGTTATATTTACTGCTACCCCAACACCACCGTTGCCTGCAGTCTGTGCACCATCTGAAATTGACGGAGTGCTAGCACCTGCTCCAGGACCACCTGCAGATGGGTAGTTAGTTCCATTGGCACCATTGCCACCTGAGTTGCCACCATATCTAGTGAATGGAATTGATACGTTAGTACCTATAGAACCACCGTAACCACTAGAACGTGATGCGCCTGCACCACCATTGGCATATAGAGTAGATGAGGGGTTAGATGATGAATCAGACCCTTTACCACCTCCACCTGATTTGGCTGTTTCCCCAAAAGCTGTTGTTACTGATCCTGGATTACCTATCATATCTCCGCCGTTACCTGCAGGGGATGCACCACCTGCTCCTATAACAATACTATATGCTTGAACTGCTAATGTAGCGGCTGTAGTGTATAATACTTCTCCTGCACCACCCCCACCAGAGTATCCACCTGAACTGCCACCGCCACCTACCATTAATATTTCAAAAGCAGTTCCTGCAGGAGCAGACGTAACAGTGAATGTACCAGATGCAATGAATGTGTGAATTTTATAATTACCTGAATAAGTAATAGTTCCACCTGTAGCTGAAGGTAATGCTAATGAAGATACTGTATTCCATACTCCGCCATAATACATTTCTACAGTAGAAGTAGTTGAATTAACTCTCATATAACCATTAGCAGGACTACCGGGTCTTTGAGCCGTAGTTCCAATTGGCATACCTAAGTAACCTGTATCATTAATAGTTGTGTTCTTTAGTGTTGCCATATTATATATTTACCATCCTATTGAACCTGTTGCTGTGAACGTGTATATTCTATATCCACCTTCAGTAGTTACCGTTGGTGAGCCTGTAGTAGATGTTGCGAGTGAATATGCGTCTGGATAGCGTATAACGACTATACCAGAGCCTCCAAGACCACCTGTTTGATTGCTTGGATAACCACCTGCTCCGCCACCGCCCCCAGTATTTACTGTGCCGGCGCCTGCTACACTTCCACTACCACTAGCACCACTACCTCCCCCTCCAGTGCCGCCGGGTGCTGAAGAACTTAAACTATAGCCGCCTCCACCTCCACCTCCCGCATAATATGTTCCTGTTCCTGTTATAGATGATAACGCTCCTATACCACCTGATCCTGCAGTGCCAGATATAGCATTTCCACCAACAGCTCCGGCTCCACCTCCACCTGCACCACTGGCAGCGCCGGCGCCATCGCCGCCAAAACTATCAATACCACCGTTGTTACCTTGACTAGGTGTAGTTGATGGTGTGTTACCTATACCCTGAGAACCACCTCTACCACCAACTGATCGACCTTGGCCGCCACCTGAACCACCATTGGCTATATTTGAGGGTGTAGCTTCACCACCATTACCTAGTCCTCCACCTGTGGATGTTATACCATTAAACACAGAGTTTGATCCTTGTGTTCCATAACCACCACCTGTTCCACCTGTGCCACCTCCACCAACTGTTACAGTGTAGGTAACTCCTGTAGTTATAGCTAAACCAGTTGCTGTTCTATAGCCGCCACCTCCGGCACCTCCACCAATATATCCGCCACCACCACCGCCACCTGCAACAACTAAATAATCTACTGTAGAAGGTATGTTACTACTTAGTGATAACCATGCAGTTCCATTCCATAATTCTACTTGTGATAATGATGTATTCCATCTAGTCATTCCTGCAGTAGGGCTTGAAGGTCTTTGTGCCGTAGTGCCACTAGGTAATTGTAAATAACCGGTATCATTAATAGTAGTGTTCTTTAATGTTGCCATATTTATAATCCAAATTTTACCCAAGCATTACCGTTATACACCTCAGCATATCCTAGTGTAGTATTAAATCGTACCATACCAGCAACAGGACTTGCCGGTCGTTGAACTGTATTTCCTGAAGGTAAATTCAAAAACCCAGTGTCATTAATAGTAGTGTTCTTTAGTGTTGCCATCTTATTGATACCTATATTTTATAACAACTATACCAGAGCCACCTAAAGTAGTTGCTGTTGCATTTACTTGCCAAGAACTTCCTCCTCCACCACCGCCGGTGTTTGTTCCACCTGTACCACCTACTAGGCCACTACCAACAGAACCATTCCCACCGGAGTTTAAAGCACTTCCGCCACCTGTACCGGCAGGTGATGCACCATCACCGCAAGAGCCGCCACCGCCACCTCCAATGCCACCGTTACCACCAAAAGACCCACTACTATATCCAGCTTGACCACCTCCACCTGCCCAATAATAACTAGGTCCTAATATTGTATTCAATGTTCCTGCACCACCTGCACCACCGGAACCAATATCTTGTCCGACAGCACTTGAACCACCTCCGCCACCTCCACCTCTCGGTGTACTTGAGTAAATTAATGATCCCAAGCCACCCCTAAATCCTTGACCGGCAACCCCTGATCCATAACTGTAAGTACCTGAATTATCAGATCCGCCGCCACCTGAGCCACCGTTAGTACCTGCACTAGATGTGCCTCCGTTACTATGACTTCCACCGCCACCTCCACCGTATGAAGTTAATCCCAGAGCAGTTGTGTTGCTACCAGTGCCGCCTGATATTCCAGATGCACCACCTACTGCCCCTGCGCCAATTACAATAGAGTATGCAGTGATAGATACGCTACTATTTCCTGCAAGATATCCGCCTGCACCTCCACCACCTCCTAGTGTGCCTCCACCACCTCCACCACCAATTATCATATACTCGACTGTTGCGCCGGGTGGTGCGTCAATAACGGTAAAAGTACCAGATGAATAAAATGTATGAATTTTGTAATTACCCGATGTAGTAATAGTTCCACCGGTAGCAGATACAACACCTATATAATTTAGATTATTCCAATTGCCATTATAATAAACTTCTATGTAATTAGTTGTTGAGTTGATACGCATATAACCGGCAACGGGACTACCCGGACGTTGAGCCGTAGTTCCTACTGGCATTCCAAAAAACCCAGTGTCGTTGATAGTAGTGTTCTTTAATGTTGCCATTATCTTTACTTAATCCATTTTCCTATAGGACATGTTGATGTAACAAATTTAACTTTTAGTTTTGTTATACATCCGCATTCTTTACACAATGTAGTAATAGATTCATACCGATCACATTTTTTACAAATGTTATATCGTTCTTGTGCTTGTTCTGTTACTACAAAAATGTTCATTCTACTTCAGGTCCTGCATCCCATTGTATAGTATCTTCATTCCAAATATACATTTTTCCGTCATTTGGATATGCAACTGGTGCTTCCCAAAGACAACTTGTTGTATTTAATGTCCAACTATTATATGGTTTAGGTGGATAGAATGCGTCTAGTGTTGGATCGTAGATATATCCTATACCTGCATAGTTTTTACGATACGGTGTCCCGCCAGTAGTATGAACTCCACCTATCGTATTGTAACTAGTGCGTTTGCATAGTTGTCCACGAATGTCCCCGTAATGACGTTCCCAATCAAAGTTGCTTTCGTCTTTACCTACAATGACCTCAGTCACTATGTAATTTTCATTTATAAATGCGTAATGTGCCATATTTTTTCCTATTAATTAAAACGTTACTGTCCCCGTACCTGCTGAAACGATACTAATCTTTGATGCCCCTGATGTACTTGTTGAAACTGTTAATCCTGCACTAAACGTAGCAGTGTAGCTACTTGGGTATGATAGTATTACAATTCCAGATCCGCCTGGTGCCGCTGTGTAAGCACCACCCGCATAACTGTTTGATCCATCCCCTCCGCCGCCGCCACCTCCACCTGTATTAGCAGTGCCTGCAGTAGGAACTCTGCCTTGTGCTGTAGTTCCACCATCGCCACCACCACCTTTATTAGCAGTTACAGCAGTGTTACCACCTAATCCGTAACTGTTAGAGCCTGCACCAGTACATCCGGCTCCGCCGCCGCCACCTCCAGCATAGTATGTTAATGTGCCACTGATACTACTAGCGTATGCGGCTCCACCATTACCACCACGTTCAGGACTACCGGCAGTAGCACCATTTGCAGTACCCGGGGCCGCGGCATCGCCACCGGCTCCTCCACCTCCACCTGCGCCTGCACAACTTGTGCCACCTGCGGCGCCACCATAGTTACCTTGACCTGCAACTGGGGTACCTCTTAAACTAGAACTTGTACCTGCGTCACGACCTGCTCCGCCACCTGAACCACCTGCATTTCCTGCGGCTGTGAATATTCCACCAGCACCCCCACCTGTAGCAGTTACACCAAGCGCAACTGTATTACTACCATTATATGAAGTTCCACCAGAGCCTGAGTCAGTAGATTGAGGGCCGCCGGCGCCAATTGTTATACTATATACTGTTCCAGAAGTTATACCAGAGATTGTGCTTGCTAATAAACCGCCAGCTCCTCCACCACCTCCTCGAGGTCCACCTCCTCCTCCACCAGCTACAATTAAATATTCTAAAGTAAATGCTGGACTTTGATATATAGGTCTCCACAATGTAGCAGTAGCGTCATACCATTCAATATAACCTAAACTAGAGTTATAACGTTGCATCCCAGCTGTAGGACTACCTGGTCTTTGTGCTGTAGTACCATTTGGATTTTGTAGATATCCAGTATCGTTAATAGTTGTATTCTTTAGTGTTGCCATATTTTTAACCGAATAACACCGTTCCTGTTCCTGCTGTTACTATGCTGGTAGTATATCCACCGCTAGTAGCAGATGTTACTGTTAATCCTGCACTAAATGAAGCTGTATAAGACGATGGGAATTTAATAATTACTATACCGGATCCGCCATTGCCTGATCCCAAGTTTTGACCACCTCTACTGTCTCTACCTCCACCCCCACCACCTGTATTAGCAGTACCATTGCCACCACCTGGGCCGTATGCTCCTGCACCACCGCCACCTATACCACCTGCACCACCATTCGTAGAATAAGAGCTACCTCCTCCTCCACCTGCATAGTATGTAGCTACACCTGATATACTTGATTGTAATCCTGCTCCACCGGTTCCTCCGCCGCCACTGCCAGTTCCTGTTCCACCAACTGCTCCGGCACCACCTCCGCCACCTGCACCGTAATTTGGGGAATCTGATATTGCACCTGCGCCACCATTATTACCTTGACCTGCAGGAGTAGCAGTAGCACCGGGGGTATATCTTACTCCTGCACCGCCACCAGAACCACCGGAATTGCCGGCAGCGTCGCCATTGCCTCCGCCGCCTCCGCCGTATGATGTAATAATATTAAACACTGAATTTGAACCAACTTCTGCTGAAGAGGGGGTTTGATATCCACTGCCACCTGCTCCTACTGTTAATGTATAAGCTGTTCCAGTTAATAAACCAGTAGCAGTGCCTGTAAGATAACCTCCGGCTCCTCCTCCGCCACCGTGATTAGGTGTTCCTCCTCCACCTCCACCACCGGCAACTACTAAATATTCTACATTAATTGAAGGCGACTGATATATAGCTCTCCAAGTTGCACCGCTAGCATCATACCATTCAATATATCCTAGAGTAGTATTAAATCTCATATAACCATTAACAGGTGATCCAGGTCTTTGTGCCGTAGTTCCTGTTGGCAGACCTAAGTACCCGGTGTCGTTGATTGTTGTGTTCTTTAGTGTTGCCATGTTATTAACTAAACGTTACCGTTCCTGTTCCTGCTGTTATTGTATATATCTTATAACCAGGTGCTGAGGTTGTATCAAGTGAATATGTTATGCCTATACTAAAAGTTGCTGTATAACCAGTAAGTTTTAGTATAATAGTTCCTGAACCACCGGCACCACCTGACACACTAGAAGAACCTGCACTTGCACCACCGCCACCGCCCCCTCGGTTGGCAGTTCCATTGCCTCCGGAATTTCCACCAGATGTTCCTGTAGGTGTTCCTCTGTTTCCACCGCCGCCATTACCACCACCGCCAGCAGATCCTTGTGTAGAACCACCGGCTCCTCCACCTGCATAATAAGTAGATGATCCTCCCAATGTGCTAATCTTACCTATACCCCCATTACCACCTGTCGTGTTTGCAACGCCATTACCACCAACAGCTCCGGCTCCACCACCACCACCGCATGAAGTAGAACCATTACTTTGACCGGTACCTGTATGTGAACCTCCTGCAAAGCCATATGCACCACCTGCACCACCTGGGTTCGTTGCTGTACCAGCACCACCTCCACCTGATCCGGATGCGTTACCATTACTAGTACCATCCATACCTTGATTATAAGCAGGGTTACCGCTAAATGTGCCTCCACCCGCACCACCGTTAGCAGTTATACTACCAAATATAGTATCTCCGCCTACTCCACCTCTATTATTTGACGAGCCAGCACCACCTCCGCCACCACTGCCTATAGTTATTGTATATGCTGTTCCAGTAACTATTCCAGTAGCTTGTCCTTCAATGAATGCACCTGCTCCACCTCCAGCGCCGGCAGCGTCAGTGCTAAATCCACCTCCACCACCTCCTCCGGCGCCTACTACTAGATAATCTACTATTACGCTAGGACTTTGATATATAGGTCTCCAAGTAGATCCTGTTGAATCATACCATTCAATATATCCTAGTGTAGTATTATAACGTGACATTCCTTGAACAGGAGATACAGGTCTTTGTGCTGTAGTTCCGGCAGGCAACGTGATGAATCCAGTATCGTTAAAAGTTGTGTTCTTTAATGTTGCCATAATTTTAACTGAAAGTTACTGTTCCTGTTCCTGCTGTTACTCTATATATTTTATATCCAGGTGCCGAAGTAGTATCCGTGCTTACTGTTAGTCCTGCACTAAACGTTCCAGTGTAGGCTGATGATGTTTTTATTACAACTATACCGGAGCCGCCGGAGCCGCCGGTACCCACTGCTCCACCAGAGCCACCACCTCCACCACCTCCACTATTAGTTGCACCTGAACCGCCAGTTCCACCACTTGTTGCTGATTGTCCATTACCTGCAGGATTAATACTGGTAGTGCTTCCGGTTCCACCTGTAGTTCCAGTTGAACATCCACCTCCACCTCCACCAGTACCACCATCACCTCCAGGAACACTACTATATGTTCCAGGACCTCCTCCACCAGAGAAGTAATAACTTGTTCCTAATATTGTTGATAGAGTTCCTGCACCACCATTAAGTTTATCAGAACTACTTGAATCGGGTCTGTTTGCACCTGCGGCACTTGCGCCACCGCCCCCTGCGCCACTAGCGTTGGTGCTTGTTCTAGGCCCAGTGTTGCCACCGTTATAACCTTGACCAACAACACCTGTACCACCGGTGCCAGTTGATGCACCATCACCACCGCCGGCTCCGCCACCTGAGCCTCCGGATACTCCGTTTACGTTACCAGCGCCTGCCCAAGTTCCGCCACCTCCGCCACCTGAAGCAGTAACATTATTAAATATTGAATTGGCTCCCAATCCACCTTGTAAGTTAGAGTTTGCTACTACACTTCCACCGGCACCAACTGTTATTGTATAAGCAGTGCCGGATGTTAAGCCAGTTTGAGTTCCAGTTAAAAATCCACCACCTCCACCGCCGCCGCCTACGTGAGAGCCTCCACCGCCTCCGCCTGCAACTACTAAGTAATCAAGTGATATTGAAGGTGCTTGATATATAGGTCGCCAAGTAGCTCCTGTTGTATCATACCATTCAATGTATCCTAGTGTAGTATTATAACGAGACATTCCTTGTGTGGGACTACCTGGACGTTGTGCCGTAGTCCCAGATGGCAATGTAAAATAACCTGTATCATTGATAATAGAGTTCTTTAGTGTTGCCATATCAATAAATTATAACGGCATAACCGTTATACCCCACTGTATCTTGTGTGCTAACACCATAACTAATATTTCCACCTGGATAGTATGGGTCTGAGGTTGCTTGTGTTGGTGGAGTAAGTCCACTACCTACATATGTAGAACCAGTTATAGTTGTTATGCCTGAAGGAACTGATCCACTAGTTTGACTTGCTACATAGCCGGAACCACCTCCGCCTCCGCCTCCATCATTACTACCTGAACCACCGCCATACCAACCACCACCTCCACCTGATCCGTCTGATCCTGTTGCAGTGCCTCCAAATAATTGTGTTCCTGCGGCTCCACCGCCACCTGTTCCACCTGCCCCACCTGCACTTTGTGTACCACCTGCACCGCCAGACGAACCTACTGAGGCTGCATTTCCACCAATACTACCACCACCAGGTCCGCCCGATTGAACTGAATATCCAGATCCGCCGCCTGCACCTGCAATTGCAACAGCAGTTCCTGCAGTTACAGAAGTTAAGAATAATGCAGAACGTCCGCCACCTTGACCACCGGCAACGTCACCATCATAGTAACCTTGTCCACCATCCGGGTATGCTCTTGCATATTGATATCCTGTTCCTAATGATTTACTACCACCTCGCCCACCTTGACCTACTTGTAATATATATGTTTGACCACTAGTGGAACCCGACACTGATACATTTGCATCTGTAAATCCACCTGCACCAGTTGTACTTCCACCTGAGTATTGGCCCTGTCCACCGGCTCCTGCCCATAATTTAACTCTAAAGTTATAAACAGTACTTGGGAAAGTTACATTAACAGCAGAACCTGTATAACTGTATGTAGCAACGACAGGGGCTTTAACTTGAATGCTAAATGCTCTATCAGCAGAGTTAGGTGTAGGATCTGATGCACGAATTGTGAACGAATATGTTGTGTCTGATACTACTGCACTAGTAGTTCCTGATATAACGCCAGTGCTACTATTTAAAGACATATTAGGAGGAAGACTACCAGATACTATAGTATAAGTAATTGCACTACCGTCAGGATCTGTTGCTGATACCGTAAATGAGGTTTGACTTCTGCTTGAATCATATATTCCACCCAAGCTACCAGAACTTGTGTTCCAGCTAGGGCTACCTCCACAATCAATGGCGTCTAAGTATGTCACCGTTCCTGATGCTTGCACAACTCTAACATCTAATGGTTCTTGTGCTACTGTAAATGCTTGAGGGGTAGTAGCTGTTATTAACACAGAACTACTAAACACTACAACAGATGCTTGATAAGATGTATTGTCGTTTGTTATAAAATATACTACAGCATCACTTGTGAAATTTGATCCGTTTATTGTTATAGTGGTGTTAGCTACACCGGTATATGATGTGGGGCTAACTGATGAAATAGTTGGAGGGGGTGCGCCAACTATTGACCATGAGTTATTTGTATATACTTCAGCATAACCTGTTTGGCTATTGTATCGTATCATCCCATTGGCAGGACTTGCTGGTCGTTGCGCTGTAGTTCCTGAAGGTAAATTCAGAAAGCCAGTGTCGTTGATAGTAGTGTTCTTTAATGTTGCCACTTCGCACTACCTTTATTTCTTGTTGTTCTTAGCGGTACCTTTAAGAATAGCAATTTCATCATTTAGAACTTTAATTGATTCTAATAGATAGACAGACAAACGTGAGTAGAACACACTTTCTGGATTACCATTACTATCTGTTTTAACAAGATTAGGAATAATTTTATATACATCTTCAGCAACTAGTCCTGCTTCATCTTTACTTGAACCATCTTTTCTGTCATATATCTGTCCTAACAATTGTAGAACTTTCTCTAATGGATTTTCAATAGGTCTGAAGTTTTCTTTCAATGCTAAACTAGATGTTTCTGTTACTGTTGTTGCAGTCATTGTACCTACAATATTTGCACCTGTAGTACTGATAGTTAATATACCTGCTACACCACCTACGCCTACTGTTACATTACCACCACTGGATGCAATATTAACATTACTTGTGCCGTTACTGATAGATGCACCGCCGCCGCCACTAGAAACAGTAGTCCAACTTAATACATTACTACCATTTGTAGTAAGAACTTGTCCATTAGTTCCTCCCGTAATCGTAACGTTGCCAACAGGACCTAAATTACTTGTGCCAGAAACAGATATGCTTGTTAATGTGCCAACACTTGTAATGTTAGGTTGAGCCGCAGTTGTTACAGTTCCTGCTGTTGTAGCACTTGTAGCACTAGTTGCGCTAGTTGCCGCGCCACTTAGTGCACCAACGAACGTTGTAGCGGTAATAGCATTATTTGCCAAGTTTGCAGTTATACCAGAACTTGTCCATTCAGATACATTTCCTGTTGTTGCATTAGCAAATATTAGATAACCAGTACCTGTGCCCGGAGCAGTTACATTAATATTATCTGCAACGTTTGCATAGTCAACATTTAAATTAGCTACACGTGTAGTTGAAGTTACTGTTAGTGGAGCTGTGCCTGTAGCTATGTTTGATATAAATCGAGTAGCTGTTTCTGTTCCAGATGTGTTAATATTACCCACTGTAGCATTTCCAGAAACAGATACACTTGTTAATGTACCAACTGATGTAATATTACCTTGAGCCGCAGTTGTTACTGTGCCGGCTGTTGTAGCACTTGTAGCACTTGTAGCTAATGGTACAGTACCAGTAACATTAGCACCCGTTAATCCAGTTAG
>Ga0114973_10001563_pt1 | contig 16981 bp, 17 predicted proteins | sample M_140807_MF_Meta_FD_87025 | JGI IMG/M metagenome (GOLD analysis project Ga0114973, IMG submission 87025) | Freshwater microbial communities from Lake Montjoie, Canada to study carbon cycling - M_140807_MF_MetaG | ecosystem: Environmental > Aquatic > Freshwater > Lake | place: Lake Montjoie...
GAAATCTAGGATTCAATCTGCTTTAAATGATACCATGCGAGAGCTTGGTACAACAAAAAATTCATTAGATTCAATTACACAACAATTGAATTTAAAAAATATAGAAGTAGAAGAAATGAAATTTCGTATTTCTGAATTAGAAAAATTAATTCCGCCTGCACCCAAAATTGTTAAAAAAATTACTGTAAAGACTGAAGAAAAGCCTGTTGAAATTTTTGCTACTGAAACCAATAAAACAAGGGTTGAGGTCGGCGGTACATTTTAATGGCAAACACAGTAATACAACTTAAACACTCCACTTTAACTGGCAATGTTCCGTCATCGCTAGCTAATGGTGAAATTTCTATCAACAGTCGTGATGGAAAGTTTTTCTATTCCACACCAGCAGGTGTAGTTACCACTCATTATCCTTACCCTGGTCCCGCAGGATTAAACCAAGAAATTCAATTTAATGATTCAGGTGTTCTTGGGTCTGATTCTGGTCTAACATACAATAAAACTACCGATGTTCTCACAGTAGTTGGTGGTGCAATTGTTGGTGGAGTTAATGTTACTCCACAAATACAACTAGCTTTCACTCAAGCTAATACTCCAAGTCATGTTGCTAATTCAGCAGCCAGTTATGCCAACTCTGCATTTTTAAGAGCAAATAACAGTATTAATGCAAATACTGGTGGAACAATAACAGGCAATTTAACAATTAGTGGCAACCTGACTATGACAGGTGCCGGAAATATCTCTGTTGCAAATATTTCCATTACAAACAATTTAAGTGCTGTTACAGCAGCTTTAACAGTTAACAGCATCACAACTGGTACTGGAACTGGCGGCACAATTGCAGGCGCAAATACAATATACGCAAATAACTTTGTAGCTAATACTGGTGGTTTCATTCAGTTTGCAGATGGTTCAAAACAATATACTGCAAATGCTGGTTCAGGTGGTGGCGGTACTACTGACTTTGGTTTTGGTATTATATACACCGCAAATAATAATACTTTTGCAAATGCGGCCGCCGCCAATTCACAAGTTAATTTTGTAGGTGAATCTGGTGTTGTTGTCTTTGCCAATTCAATCACAAAAACAATCACAGTTGCTGGTACTCCAGGCGCACAAGGATTAACGGTAGATTATGGATTTGTTGCTGATCCTTTATATTATGCCATTGATTACGGAACTCTATAAATACAACTATGTCAACACAAGTCCAAATACGAAGAGGTAATACAGCACAAACATCAACTTTTACTGGTGTTATTGCTGAACTTACTGTAGATACAGATAAAAAAACAATAGTTGTCCATGACGGGTCAACTGCTGGTGGTATTCCTTTAGCTAGAGAAAATGCAAGTAATACCGCTGGTTCATATGCTAACTCTGCATATTCAACTGCCAATTCTGCACAGTCATATGCTAATGCAGCTTTTGCAACCGCAAATACTTCAGCAGCTGCTGGTTCTTATGGTAACTCTGCATTTGGTGTTGCTAACTCTGCCGCCAGTTATGCCAATTCGGGATTCATAACTGCTAATAGTGCAGGTGTATATGCGAATAGTGCGTTTGCTGCGGCCAATGCAGCTACTGCCACAGACGCTACACAAAATACCAATATTACAAATGCAGGCACTTATGCCAATTCAGCATTTACAACTGCAAACAGTTCTGGTGTTTATGCTAACTCCGCATTTGCAGCTGCTAATGCAGCTACTGCAACTGATGCTACACAGAATACAAATATTACAAATGCTGGTACATATGCTAATAGTGCCTTTAGCACAGCTAACTCTGCATTTGCTGAAGCAGATTCAGCCGCTAGTTATGCCAATTCTGCTTTCTTAGTTGCTAATAATAGCCTAGGCATTGATGTTACACAAAACACCAATATAACAAATGCTGGCACTTACGCTAATACGGCTTTCTTAGTTGCTAATACTCCAACTCATGTAGCTAACTCAGCCGCTAGTTACGCTAACAGCGGCTTTGCAGTTGCCAATTCTGGTTCAAGTTATGCTAATTCAGCATTTTTAATTGCTAACAATAGTCTTGGTATTGATACGACTCAGAATACCAACATTACTAATGCAGGCACTTACGCCAATTCAGGATTCGCAGTTGCTAATTCAGCCGCATCTTATGCTAACGGTGCTTTTACCCGTGCTAATAATAGTATCAATGCAAATACTGGTGGCACAATTGCTGGTGATTTAAGTATTACTGGTAATTTAACTGTAACAGGTCTAACAACTTACACCAATACAACAACAGTTTTAATCGCAGATAATATTATTACTGTTAATGCAGCTATAAATCAAGCCGCACAACCAGCAGTTAATGCTGGTATTGAAGTTGACCGTGGCGCACAACCAAATTCATCATTCTTATGGATTGAAACCTCAGGTAAATGGGGTGCAAATAATGGCAACAATACGATATTCATTGCGGCTGATTCGGCAGAGTCATATGCTAATGCAGCTTTTGCTTCTGCAAATTTAATTAATGGTGTTGATTTAACACAAAACACTAATATAACAAATGCTGGCACATATGCTAACTCAGCATTCCTTGCCGCTAATACACCAAGTTATACTGCTAACTCATCTGCAAGTTACGCCAATTCTGGTTTTGCTGTAGCAAATAGTGGCAGTTCATATGCTAACTCCGCATTTCTAGTTGCTAATAACGGTGTTGGTATTGATGCTACACAAAATACTAATATTATATCAGCATCATCTTATGCTAACTCAGCATTTGCAACCGCAAATACTTCGGCAGCTGCTGGTTCTTATGGTAACTCCGCATTTGGTGTTGCCAACTCAGCCGCTAGTTACGCCAATTCTGCATTTGGTGTTGCTAACACCGATGTAACAAATATTAACATCACAACAGGAACATATGGTAATGCATCATATTATCCTATCATTACTGTTTCCGCAAATGGTAGAGTTAATGTTGTAACAACTCAAGTGGTAACCGACCCAAGTGCTATCGCATTTGCCATTGCTTTAGGATAAAATATGTCAAAGCCAGCAACAAGAGCACAATACAAAACATACTGTCTAAGAGAACTTGGTTTTCCTGTTATTGAAATTAACGTGGACGATGACCAGGTAGATGACCGTATTGATGAGGCACTTTCTTTCTGGAACGATTATCACTATGATGGCCAGCAGAAGATGTATATGAAGCATCTGATTACGGCTGAAGATATTAATCGCCGCTGGATTTATTGCCCTGATGCGGTATCATTTGTAACTGGTGTGTTTCCGTTTGACCAATCAAATGCGTCAATCAATATGTTTGATTTGCGTTATCAGTTACGCTTGCATGACCTGTATGACTTTACTTCTGTTTCGTATGTCTCATATGAGATTACGATGCAGCACATTCGTACTTTGAACCTATTGTTCTCAGGTACACCACAGTTTAGATTCAATCGTCATCAGAACAAAGTGTTTCTTGATATTGATTGGGTAAGAGATGTTGTTCCTGGTAACTATGTAATTATTGAGTGTTATCGCAAATTGATTCCTGATACTGTCACATTAACAGGAACAATAACATACACAGCTTCTTCAAATACGGTTACTGGATACGGAACAATATTTGACCAAGAAGTTATGGAGAATGACTTCATCACATTAAATGGTGTTGATAATATACAAATTGCAACAATCAATTCACCAACATCAATTACAGTTCGTGGGCCTCTAGCTAATGCTGCATCAAATACAACTGCAACGATTGCAGGTAACTCTGATGTATGGAACGATAGATTTCTTAAGAGATATGGTGCTGCATTGATTAAAAGACAATGGGGTTCTAATCTGAAAAAATTTGCAGGCGTACAAATGCCAGGCGGTGTGACACTAAACGGTCAGCAAATATTTGATGAAGCTGTTGCAGAAATTAAAGAGTTAGAAGAAGAGATGTATAATCTTAATGCGTTACCTACAGAAATTATGATGGGTTAATGTGGCTACTAATTTCTATTTCAATAACTTTCCAATAAATCAAATCACCAGCGAGCAATTGCTGGTGGAAGACCTTGTTATTGAGGCAATGAAAATCTATGGCATGGACATTTACTATATGCCGAGAAGCACTGGTGACCAGGTTGATATGCTGTATGGTGAAGATACACTAAAGCAATACACAGCAGCCTATCCACTTGAAATGTACCTTGAAGATGTTACAGGTATGGAAGGTGAAGGCGACTTCATGTCGAAGTTTGGTCTTGAGATTCGTGATGAGATGACATTCCTTGTATCTCGCCGTAGATTTGCCTTTACAGTAAATCAAGGCCGACCAAATGAAGGTGATTTGATTTATGTTCCGTTGTTACAGAATTTCTTTGAGATTAGCTTTGTAGAACACGAAAACAATCAGGCAATGTATTACACGTTAGGTCGCGGCCGCGGCGGTAATGTCTATGTGTATGCATTGAAATTGAAACAATGGGTATTCTCTAATGAACTTGTTCTTACTGGTAATGCAGAGATTGACGGTCAAATTAAAGACGCATACCCAAGAACACTTATATCACTAAGAGCAGGTGGTTCTGGAACTTATGTGCCTGATGAGATAGTATATCAAGGCGCAAATGTGGCAACTGCAACTGCTGTGGCAACTGTTCATAATTATGTTACAGGTTCTCAGTTGTATGTTTACCGTGTAACTGGTACTTTTGCAGCCAACACAGTTATAAAAGGTAATACAAGTAATGCAATTTGGAATGTATCTACAACTTCCGATACTGCCACGATGGATAATTCATTCGAAGATGTTGTTGACAATAATAGAATAGAAGGTGAAGCAGATGATGTTATTGACTTCTCAGAACGCAACCCATTTGGTGAGGTTTAATGTTACATAACGCACACTTCTATAACAGAACTATCCGCAAAATTGTTGTTGGATTTGGTTCTATGTTTAATGAGATTGTATTAACTCGTTACTCAAAAGATGGGTTGACAGCACACGAAACAACAAAGGTACCATTAAATTATGGACCTAAAGAAAAGTATTTGGTTCGTATCAATAGTGATCCAACTCTGACAAAATCAATTGCAACTACTTTGCCTAGAATGAGTTTCAATCTAGAAGGTATTTCATATGATACAGGTAGAAAACAACAGACAACATTACAGAATTTTGGATTTAGTGCTGGTAGTTTGAGAACACAATATGTACCTATTCCATACAACTTCGATTTCAGTCTATCAATCTATGTTCGCAACACAGAAGATGGCACACAGATACTAGAACAAATACTGCCTTACTTTACACCAGACTTTACTGTTACTATAGACTTCATCAAAGAGATGGATCAGGTCTATGATATGCCTGTTCTTCTGAATTCAGTAACACCTGAGGTTGACTATGAAGGTGAACTGTATAACACAAGAACTGTTATTTGGAATCTTACTTTCACCGCAAAGGCCTATATCTGGCCACCAGTTATCAACCCATCAGGTGGCAAACTTATTCTTCAGGCAAACAGTAACATATATACTGATTCGACCAACTTAGATGCACAAAAGGTCTATGTAAACTTTGCAACTGGAAAAGGCGTCTATACCACAGGTGAAGATGTTTTTGTTGATGCAAGAGGTGTTACAGGTAAAGTTTTGTATTTCAGTAATACATCAACTGGCGTTCTTGTTCTAACAGATTTGAACAAGAGAGTAGTAGTAAACGATTTGATAACAGGTGCCTACTCAAATGCAACCTTTAAGATTTCAACAGTAGACAATTCACCAACAAAGGCTGTTGCAATTATTGTAACCCCTAAACCATCAACTGCCAACGGAAATGGTCCGTATGGATTTGAAGAAACATTTACAGATTGGCCTAACACATTAATATGAGCAAGACAGATAAAAAGTTATCAGAAATCTTTGACCTGGATCCAATATCAACAACAATCGAACCTGTTCAAACTGCCGAATTGGTTACCGTTGAAGATGATGTTGTAGATTCAGATACTGATTATGCCCGTAAGAATATCAGAAACTTGATTGATAAAGGTAATGTTGCAGTAGATAACCTTCTGCAAGTTTCAAAAGAATCAGAACACCCTAGAGCTTATGAGGTTGTTGCAGGATTGATGAAGACAATGGCAGACTTAAATAAAGATTTACTAGAACTACAGAAACGAAGAAAAGATTTAAAGCCTCAATTAGAAAATACTGGTGGTAACATCACAGTAGAGAAAGCAGTTTTTGTTGGTTCAACAGCAGATTTACTTAAACAAATTAGAGATAATAAATAGGTCACTATGGAAACATTAATTCAACAACTCAAAGTTATTCTTGCAACCAATTTTGCCTTGTATTTAAAGGCACACAACTATCATTGGAACATTGAAGGTCCTAGTTTTCCACAGTATCATTCATTCCTTGATTCGTTCTATAATCAAGTTTGGGAACAGACTGATGATATCGCAGAGCACATTAGACAGTTAGATTCTTATGTGCCAGGTTCATTTACAAGGTTCCTTGAACTTGCTGATATTGAAGATGCAACTACTGTGCCTTCTGCATTGGCTATGTTGTTAGAAATTAAGAATGATAATGACCGTTTAATTGTGCATCTTCGTGCCGGTATTGTTGCTGCTGACCAAGCAGGTGAACCCGCTGTATCTAATTTCTTACAAGATGTATTAGGTAGACAACAAAAATCTGCATGGATGTTGCGTAGCATTCTAAAGTGATGCTATGAGTGATACGGGGTATATGGGCAACAGTTCTCTAAAAAGAACTGAAGTCAAAATTTCATATACGCAAGAACAAGTATTAGAGCTTGCTAGGTGTGCCAGCGATCCAATATACTTTGTTGACAACTATTGTTATATCGTAACACTCGACCATGGTCTTCAACCGTTCAAACTATACGATTGCCAGAAAGAAAAGTTAGATGTAATCCATAAGAACCGAAAGGTTATCATTATGGAAGGCCGTCAGCAAGGTAAGACTTCTACTTCAGCGGCATACATTCTTTGGTACACACTCTTTCAAGAATCTAAGACAGTCTCTATTCTGGCTAACAAGGCATCAACCGCAAGAGAAATTATATCTCGTTACCAATTGATGTATGAAAACTTGCCTGTATGGATGCAACAAGGTGTTAAAACATGGAACAAAGGTGACGTTGAACTAGAAAACGGTTCTATTGTCTTTACTGCTGCGACAACTGCACAAGGTATTCGTGGTAAATCGGTTAACCTTCTGTATATTGACGAAGCCGCAATCATACCAAACACCGTTGCTGAAGCATTCTTTACTGCGGTTTACCCTGTCATTTCTGCTGGTCAAACAACCAAGATTCTCATTACATCGACACCTCTAGGTTATAACCACTTTTGGAAATTTTGGAACGATGCGATGAACAAGAACAACGACTTTGTACCGTTGTTTATTCCATATAATAGAATTCCAGGTCGTAATGAAGCTTGGGCACTTGAACAAAAACGCCAACTTGGCGAATTGAAGTATAACCAAGAGGTTCTTTGCAAGTTTCTGGGCTCTTCGTTAACATTAATTGACTCAGCAACCATTGAGTATATGTCTACCTGCCCGATGGTCTATACTAAAGACGGGTTAGACTTGTATGAATACCCAATCAAGGCTGAGAGGGATGATGAAGAAAAACTGGTCAAGAAACCTCACGCATATGTTATCGTTGCAGACACCGCACAAGGTGTTGGTGGAGACTACTCGGCATTTGTAATCGTAGACATTACTGAAGTTCCATACAAACTGGTAGGCAAATTCAGAGACAACAAGATTGCACCGATGCTTTACCCGTCTGTTATACATAAGGTGGCAAAAGACTTCAACAATGCATACGTTCTACTTGAGGTCAATACCAGTGAACAGGTTGCATATATTTTGCAGTCTGAACTAGAGTATGAAAACATTCTTTATGTTACAAAAACAGGTAAAGGCCAGCGTGTAACTGGTGGTTTTGGTGGTGCCGGTAGAACAAGTTTTGGTGTTGTGACAGACAAGAGAGTAAAACGAATTGGTTGTTTCACCTTTAAATCTCTGGTAGAAGAGAAGAAACTACTGATTCAAGATGCAGATGTAATTTCAGAGTTATCAACTTTTATTGAACACCGTGGTTCTTATGAGGCAGATGATGGTTACCACGATGATTTAGTTATGCCTCTAGTGTTGTTTAGTTGGTTGACAACTAACCCATATTTCAAAGATTTAAACGATATCAATGTTCGTGAAGCAATGTACCAAGAACGAATTAAACAGATTGAAGAAGATGTTATTCCTTTCGGCTTCATGTCTGACGGATTAGAAGATGAATATGAAGTAGATGGCGGAGACGCCTGGACAAAAGAAGAACCTAAACAAATACCACCAGGTTACCTATCTTCAAATCTGTAAAAAACTAAATAGTGTATAAAGAAAAAATTGACCCATAACTAAGGAGAAATCCATGGCATTTCAGCTATCACCTGGGGTAAATGTATCAGAAATCGACCTGACTACAATTGTCCCTTCAACCGCTACCTCAATTGGCGGTATTGCTGGAAATTTCAACTGGGGTCCAGTTGGTGAAGTGGTTACCGTTTCTAGCGAGGTAAATCTCGTTAACAGATTCGGACAACCAGACAATACAAATTATGAATACTGGTTCTCTGCTGCTAATTTCTTAGCGTATTCTAACAATCTAAAAGTTGTTCGTGCAGCAAACACATCATCAAGTAACAACTCGACAGCAAACGGTACCGGTGTTCTGATTAAGAATTCAGATGACTATGTTGCAAACCGTGAAACTGCAACCAACACAGCTTACGGTCCATTTGCGGCTCGGTATGCTGGTGCTCTAGGTAATACTTTGCGTATTTCTATGTGCCCAAGTTCACAGGCATTTTCTTCAAACGTAACTGTTACTGATAGTTTAAAAGCTAATGCTGTTGTAGCCGGTGCTACTGTAATTAATGTTAACGGTGCCGTAAATGCGGCAGTAAATATTGCCAACAACGATTTGATTTCTGTTGATGGTGGTTCAACATACATTCGTGTTACAGAAGTTAACGCAACTGCAATTATGGTTGCAACTGCACCAGGTACAGTTTCTGTTGGTGCTCCAATTCTGCGTAAGTGGCAATATGCTGACCAGTTTGGCGTTGCACCATCAACTTCATCTTATGTTTCTGCTCTAAACGGTTCAGGCGATGAAATGCATGTTATCGTTGTAGATGAAGATGGTGATTTCTCTGGTGGTATTGCAAATACCGTTCTTGAAAAATACTCATTTGTTTCAAAAGCATCTGATGCCATTAACAATGATGGTTCTGCAAACTACTATAAAACAGTTATCAACAGCCAGTCTCGGTATGTTTGGTGGTTAGGTCATCAACCAGGTTCATCAAACTGGGGAACTACTTCTTCTGCAAAGACATTTACCAATATTAATACACCATTCTCTGCATCAATGAGTGCTGGTGCAGATGGTACAATTGGTAACACAGAAGTTACTGCTGCATATAACTTCTTCTCAAATCCTGATTTAGTTGATGTATCATTGTTAGTTTCTGGTCCAGGTAATGCAACTGTCGCTGCAAGTTTGATTTCACTAGTTGAATCTCGCAAAGATTGTATGGTGTTCTTATCACCATTGAAAGCCAGTGTAGTTAACAATGCAGGTTCAGAAGTAACAAGCATTCTTTCACATCGTGCAGGTTTGACAAGTTCTTCATATGCATTCATGGATTCTGGTTACAAATACCAATACGACCGATACACAGATGTATATCGTTGGGTACCATTGAACGGTGACATTGCTGGTGTTTGCGCTCGTACCGACCAAGAACGTGATCCATGGTACTCACCAGGTGGTCTAAACCGCGGTATCATTAAGAATGTTATCAAGTTGGCATTTAACCCAACCAAAACAGACCGTGATAACCTGTATGTTCAAGGTATCAACCCTGTTGTTACATTCCCAGGTGAAGGTACAGTTCTGTTTGGCGATAAGACAATGTTAAATCGTCCATCAGCATTTGATCGTATTAATGTTCGCCGTCTGTTCATTGTTCTAGAGAAGACAATTGCTCGTGCTTCACGCAGCTCTCTGTTTGAATTTAATGACCAGTTTACTCGCGCACAGTTTGTAAACCTAGTAGAGCCTTACTTGCGTGATGTTCAAGGTCGCCGTGGTCTTACCGACTTCCGTGTAGTCTGCGATGATTCAAACAACACAGCCGAAGTTATTGACAGCAACCGTTTCGTTGGTGATATTTACATCAAACCAGCACGCTCAGTCAACTTCATCCAACTTAACTTTGTTGCAGTAAGAACAGGTGTTTCGTTTGATGAAATTGTCGGCCGTTTCTAATAAATAAGAGAGATAGGAGAATATAAATGGCATTTAATGTAAACGAATTCCGCTCTCAAATGGTAGGAGACGGTGCTCGCCCAAATCTATTTGAGGTGAGTATGCCGTTTCCTGGCTTTTCACAGTCTGGAGATGCACAGAAGAAACTGACCTTTATGTGTAAGACGGCTCAGTTGCCTGGTTCTACCGTTGGTGTTGTACCTGTTCAATACTTTGGCCGCGAATTGAAGTTTGCGGGTAACAGAACCTTCCAAGATTGGACAATTACAATTATCAATGATGAAGACTTTGTGATTCGTAATGCATTCGAGCGTTGGTTGAATGGTATCAATAGTCACAGTCTTAATGTCCGTAACCCATTAGCTCTTGCTCCTGGCGGATATACTGTTGATGCTGACGTTACTCAATACGGCAAACAAGGTAATACACTTAAGAAATACCGTTTTCTAGGTATGTTCCCACAAGATGTATCACCAATTGATGTTGATTGGGGTTCAAACGACACTATTGAAGAGTTTACAATTACTCTTTCCTACCAGTGGTGGGAATCAGTAGCTGATAACGTAGCTTGATGAAAGGGAGGTCCTTTCGACCTCCCTTTTTACTTTTTAGGATGATATATACATGGCAGGTTTGAAACTATTTGGTTTTACTCTAGGTAAAAAGGACATTGTTCGGGACGAAAAACCTGAACAGGCCTCTTTTACTCTTCCGACCGAGGCGATTGATGATGGTGCGGTTACTATCACACAGAATGCCCATTACGGCACTTATGTTGATTTAGATGGTTCTGTTCGTAATGAGATTGAACTTATCACTCGTTACCGTGAAATGTCAAATCACCCAGAGTGTGATATGGCAATTGATGAAATTGTTAATGAAGCAATTAGTCATACCGAACAAGGTGAGATTGTCAAGATTGTAGTTGATAATCTTAAGCAACCAGAAGCAATTAAGAAAAAAATTATTGATGAGTTTAAAAACATCCAAAAGATGTTGAACTTCAGTAATCTTGCCGACGATTTATTCAAACGTTGGTACATTGACGGTCGTATCTATTACCATGTTATTGTCAATGATACAAAACCTAAAGACGGTATTCAAGAGTTACGTTACATTGACCCACGCAAGATTCGTAAGGTGCGTGAGATTCACAAAGAACGTGATGTAAAAACTGGTGCCAACATCATCAAATCGTTGGCTGAATACTATGTCTATAATGACCGTGGCACAACAACACAAACATTTAGTGCAAACGTAACACAAGGTTTGCGTATCGCACCTGAGGCAATCATTAATGTAAACTCAGGTTTGATGGATGCAAAAAATGTATTCGTCATTTCATATTTGCACAAAGCAATCAAGGCACTCAATCAACTAAGAATGATTGAAGATGCAGTAGTTATTTACCGTATCTCAAGAGCACCTGAACGCCGCATATTCTATATTGATGTTGGTAACTTACCAAAAGGTAAAGCAGAACAATACATCCGTTCTATTATGATTCAGTATCGCAATAAGCTAGTATATGATGCATCAACTGGTGAAGTTCGTGATGAACGTAAACACTTATCGATGCTTGAAGACTTCTGGCTGCCGCGCCGTGAAGGCGGTAAAGGTACTGAGATTACAACATTGCCTGCTGGTCAAAACTTAGGTGAGATGGAAGATGTAAAATACTTCCAAAAGAAACTGTTGAATGCATTAAGTGTTCCTGTTTCTCGTTTAGAGCCTAATGACGGTGGTTTGATGGGTGTTGGTAAGACAACAGAAGTTACCCGTGATGAAGTTAAATTTTCTAAGTTTGTTCAAAGACTACGCAATAAGTTTGCACAGATTTTTGACCATGCACTTCGCACACAATTAGTCCTTAAAGGTATTTGTACCAGTGAAGAATGGGATGAATTCAGAGAAGAGATTTACTATGACTTCATTAAAGACAATAACTTTACTGAAATGCGTGATGCCGAATTGATGCGTGAGAGAGTCAATACCGCAACAATGATGGAACCATTTATTGGCCGTTACTTCTCTGCAAAGTGGGTTAAAAAGAATGTTCTTCAAATGACCGATGAAGAAATTGAAAAGATGGAAGAAGAGATTGAAGAAGAAGGTCCAATCACACCACCTGGTGGTGACCAGCAACAAGGTCAAACTGGTGGTGATGCAGAACCAGTAGATAACACTTATGAGAAGCAAGATTCAGAATCTCTTACACCAGAATTAGATAATTCGGTAGAGAAGTCTGCTCTCAATATAAATAGGAAATAATAGGAGAAAAATATGGCAAATTTTATTAACCAAATTGCAACCGGCGATGCGCTTGGTGCCAAGGAAACAATGTCCGATATGTTGTCTGCAAAGGCATTTGAGGCACTAGATGCCCGCAAACAAGAACTTGCTTCTACACTATTTGGTGGTATTCAAGTAGAAGAAGAAGTAGAAGACCTTGATGAAGCTGTTACCGTTAAAAAAGAATATGATGATGAAGAACAATCCGAACACGGAGTTTATAATGGTAAAAAGAAAATTGGTTATGTAGTTCATAACAAAAAAGAAAATACACATACTGCTTATCATAATCCTCAAGGTAAAGATGATTATAGAGATGTTGATGATTTTTCACACCATGATAAAGCTGTATCACAAATTAAAAAATCAGCCCGCATATAAAAATGTAAAGAAATAAAAAAATTATATGAAATCTTTATTAGAATTCAAATCTATCGTTGAAGAAGAGAAGTCAGACTATTCAAAGTTTGATGCTCTTGTTCGCGCTGGTCTTGTTAACAAGGCACAGTTGCAACGCATCCATAAGATATTGGATAAGATGCAAGAAGAAAAGCCTGTATTCAACAATGCTGACCGTGCAATTTTACAGAATATGTTTAATCGCATGGTAGATTTGGTTTCTAATAACAAACAGATTTTCAATCAGGCTCGTAGGGCAGTAAGAGAAGATGTAGAAGAAGTTACCGATGAGCCAATTGTTCTACAAGAAGATAAAGATCCACCAGTAGTTCTAGTTATTAAACGCAAAGCAATTCGTTTGTATCCAGATGGTACTAGAATTGCTTTGTATTACAATGAACGACTGAAGAAATATTTTTCTGTACCGTATCAGTACGGTGCAGGTATGGATGCACCAATTCAGGCAGAAGAAGTTGAGTTAGAAGAAGCAGTAATGGATACACTACATAAGATTGTAAATGATAAACAGGCAAAGTCTGTTAAGTTTGCTTCAGGTCATACTCGTAAGGTAGATCACTTTACTGCATCAGCAATTACTCAAGTGCATAAAGCATTGAGTGATGATAACAAGAAGAAGTTTGCTGATATGGTACATAAGTCACCAGATCATTTGATGAAGGCTGCTGATTTTGCTTTCAAACACGCAAAATGAGATTTATAGATTTAATTGCACAGAACAGGTTGGTTGAGGCGAGAGAATTAATTTTTGAACGCCTTGAAGAGATGATTGCTGCCAGATTAGAGGCAGAAAAAGTTGCCGTGGTAGATGATACATATGAGTGGGTCGAAGAAGAGTTAGACGAAGCTAATGTAATGAAGATGGGCAGAATCACTAAGATTCGCCGTAGAATTCGTAGAAACAAGCAAGGCAGAATTGTTGTTCAGAAGAACATTAGAAAATCTTCTATTAAAGGTTATAGATTGTCGGGTAATAGAGTTGTTAGAATACCGACAATACAAAGGTTACAGAAGGCTAGAAAACTTAAACGATACTGGAAGACAAAGGGTAAATCAAAGTTGCGTAGAACATTGTTCAAACGCAAAATGTCCCTTAGACGCCGTACCTCAATGGGAATAAGATAACATGGCATACGAAATTATAAACACCATAAAGGGTGGTTCAATTGTTAGATGTGTAGATGTTAGCACAGCAAATCTTGCATTGACTCAATTTAGAGCTAATCCAACAAACGAAACTGTTAGTGCTATCAGTATTCGTAGATTAAATTGGTCAACTAACGGTAGCATTGAAATTACTAGAGATGGTGCCCAACTATTTAAATTGTCAGGCACAGGCGAAATGCGTCTTGATGATTTTGGAGTTTCAGTTGCAAATACTGCAACAGGTAACCTTTCAGTCCAAATAATTACTGGTGGTTGTGTTATTATAGATGTATCAAAGACTGCGACATACAACGTAGATCCATATACAGGACAAACATACTAATGAAACTAATTAGAGAAAACATCGAAGAGGTAAAGTACCTTACTGAAGCCACCGAAAGTGGCAAGAAGAACCTTTACATCACTGGTCCATTTCTTGTTTATGACAAGCCAAACAAGAACAACCGCATGTATACGAAAGACATTCTGAGTAAAGAAGTTGGTCGTTACAACGAAGAATATGTAAAAACAAACCGTGCTCTAGGTGAACTAGGTCATCCAGATACACCTTCTATCAATCTTGAAAGAGTATCACATAAGATTGTAGAACTTACCGACAACGGTGAATCTTTCATCGGTAAGGCATTGATACTTGATACACCTTACGGGCAAATTGTTAAGAATTTCATGGACTCAGGTGTTAACCTTGGAGTATCTTCCCGTGGTATGGGCACATTACAACCCACCAAAGAGGGTTACAATATTGTTCAAGATGATTTCCGTTTAGCAACCGCTGCTGACATTGTTGCCGATCCATCGGCACCAGGAGCCTTTGTTAATGGCATCATGGAGAATAAAGAATGGTTGTTTGTTGAAGGTCGCTTTGTTGAAATTGACATCGATAATGCAAAAAGACAAATCAAACAAGCATCACGAAAAGATATTGAACAGGTTGCACTTAACTTGTTTGAAAATTTCATCAGAAAACTTTAATTTTATAAATAAGAAATCATAAGGAGATTCCTAATGGCATCAAACAAACTATTTGAGGCAGCCGCAGAAATTCTTGCAGGTAGTAAGAGTGCTGCAACAGCAATGCCTCCAGAAAAAATTCCAGCTGAGGTACATGATGCTGGTGGTCCAACCCCACAGAATTATAAGAATGATGATAATTCTGCCAAAATTAGCCCATCATCAAAGAGTGCTGCAGCACCAACAACTAAACCTTCTGCTGCTTCTTCAAAAATGGAAGAAACAGAAAATGAAGATGAAGTCATTGCTGAAATGCACGGTGATGAAGCCGAAGACAAAGCAATGATGAAGAAAATGAAGATGAAAGAAAAGATGAAAGAGGATGTTGACGCTCTCTTTGCTGACGATTCTACCATCTCAGAAGAATTTAAAGAAAAAGTTTCTACTATTTTTGAAGCGCGTGTTTCTGACCGTGTTGCCCAAATTGAAGAAGAAACAGAAACCCGTTATGCTGGTATGCTCGAAGAGGCAGTTGAATCCATTCGTGATGACCTAACAGAAAAGGTTGATGACTATCTTTCATATGTTGTTGAGCAATGGATGGAAGAAAATCAAATTGCTATTCAAGAAGGTCTGCGTTCTGAAATTACCGAAGAGTTCATTTCAGGTCTACGCAACCTATTTGCAGAACACTATATTGATGTTCCTGCCGAAAAAGTTGATCTAGTTGATGAGTTGGCTTCTAAAGTTGAAGAACTAGAAACCTCTCTCAATGAAGAAATCGAACGTGGTATTCAAACCAAGAAGGCATTGGTTGAAGCTCGTAAAGCTGAAATCATTCATACTGTATGTGAAGGTCTCATTGCTACTCAAGTTGAAAAAATCAAAACACTCGCAGAGAGTGTTGAATTCTCCACAGAGGACGAATACACAACTAAACTTGAGACAATCCGTGAGAACTATTTCCCATCTGGCGCCAAACGTGCTGATGGACAACAGTTGCATGAAGAGTTAGAAGGCACAGACGACAAGTATGTTGATCCAATGGTCGCTGCTGTTGCCCAAGCAATTTCAAAAACAAGAATTTAATTAGTAAAACAAGGAGATAAAAATGTATTTGTCCGAAGGCCTACAAAAGAAGTGGGAAGGTGTTCTGGATCATCCAGACATGGCCCCAATTAAAGATCCATACCGCAAAGCTGTTACCGCAGTTATTCTTGAGAATCAAGCTCAAGAGATGCAAAAAACATCAGGTATGTTGTACGAAGCCGGTCCACCAACAAACTTTGCTGGTACAGGTGGTTTTGGTGGTGGTTCAGCCGCTGCAGGTCCAACCGCTGGTTTCGATCCAATTCTAATCAGCTTGGTTCGTCGTTCATTGCCTAACCTAATCGCGTATGATGTTTGCGGCGTTCAGCCAATGACTGGTCCTACCGGTTTGATTTTCGCAATGCGTACCCGTTATGCTGGTCAGGGTGGTACAGAAGCATTCTTCAACGAAGCTAACACACAGCACTCTGGCGCTAATGGTGCCGTGACCGCTGCGATTGCTGGTCAGTTGACTGCTCTTTCTATCGCTGCTAACACAACAGAAACATTCCTTAGCAATGCGGCCGCTGTTGCTGCAATGACAACCGGTTCTGCTGAAGCTCTTGGTGATGGTGCTGTTGGTAACACCTTCCAAGAAATGGCATTCTCAATCGAGAAAGTTACCGTTACTGCTCGTACCCGTGCTCTAAAGGCCGAGTATTCAATGGAACTTTCTCACGACTTGAAAGCTGTGCATGGTCTAGATGCA
>Ga0114973_10001568_pt1 | contig 16947 bp, 20 predicted proteins | sample M_140807_MF_Meta_FD_87025 | JGI IMG/M metagenome (GOLD analysis project Ga0114973, IMG submission 87025) | Freshwater microbial communities from Lake Montjoie, Canada to study carbon cycling - M_140807_MF_MetaG | ecosystem: Environmental > Aquatic > Freshwater > Lake | place: Lake Montjoie...
GGCGTGGCGGCGTAGGTGAGCGCGAGCTGGCCGTGCCGGGAATCGTGGATGGGGTAGCTGCGGTCCTCGGGGAACACGAAGTCGCTGGCCGGAAGCCGGGCCCGGGACAGGTCCGTGAGGGCCGCGCGGCTCCCCTCGGGCAGCACCGTCCGCGAGCCCTTCGGGCCCCAGAGCTGGGCCACGACCACGAGCAGGCCCGTCGCGCCGAGCGCGAGGAGGGTGCCGTTGTCGAGGGCCTTGCTCACACCAGCTCCACACGCGAGGCATGGGTCACGTTCGGGGAGATGATCTTGCTCGTGTGCCCGTCGCTCCAGTCCACCTCGAGGAGGGCCCGCTTCCCGAGCGAGGTCACCGCGCGCACCGTGCCGTAGCGCGGGACGCCCGTGTACCAGGCGATGCTCCGAAGGAACTCCCGGCGGTGCTTGATCCGATCGCCCACCGCGAACGTCTCCCCCTTGGACAGGCTGCCCGCGCCGCGCTTCGCACCCGCTCCGAGGTAGGGTCTCCCCGTCTCGATCCCCATCACGGAGATCTCGCCGCGCTTGATCTGATCGGCCACGGACTGGGCTTCCGCCTTCGTCGCGAACGTCAGGGGCTTCGGGTTGCTTTCGGAGACACCCAGCACATGGATCTCCCCTACCGGATCTCTGCGGGCCGGTCGTCGCGAACGGTAGGCCCCGACATAGATCTCCCACCAGTGCTTGTCCTTCCCGGCCTGCGCGTGCCGCGCACGATGCTGCGCCTCTTCCGCCGGAGCGGTCTTCATCCCGCTCGGCGCACGGAACCGCACCCACTCCTCAATGTGGGCATACACGCGCGGGGCCTCTTTGGGAGAGCCCCCATAGGAAGAAAGGAACTCGGAGAGCGTCATGGTGTCAGTCCTCCGACGCTTCGCGCGCCATGTTGATGAGATCGTCCAGCTTGCGGGCGAGGCGGGAGATCGCAGGGTTCTTCTTGATGACCGCGTCGAGCTTCTCGCCCAGCTCGTCCGCCTTCGCGCGGGACAGGCCCGCGTTCACGAACAGCTCGCCGTCCCAGAGGCCGATGCCGTGCCCAACCACGCTGGCATAGGCGCGGTACGCTGCCTCGTCCATGTCGATGCCCAGATCGTCCAGACCGTTCTGGATGGCCCACGCGTTGTAGACCTCGCGCACCTTGTCCGTGAACGCAGCCGCCTCGCGGCGCATCTGGGGCGTGACCTCGCCCTCGGGCTCGGTGAAGAACTCGACCCACTGGTGGGCCGCGTAACGACGCCCGAAGCTGCCGCCCTTCCGGCCCTGCATCGCGGCCAGCGTGATGCCGCCGATGCCGACCGCCAGCTCGAGCCAGTAGGTGGGGGACTTGAAGACGGAGCCGTAGTCGCTCATCGGGAACCTCGGTGACGGATGGCAAAGGCGCGCACGGAGAGGTCGCGCGGGGAGTCGGAGGAGCGGCGCGCGGCCGATCCAGTGCCCGCGGTGCGCTGGCGCAGCAGGTAACGGTTCGTGTCGTGCGCGTCGGCCATCGCCATCAAGAAGTCGTCGAGGCCGAGCGACAGCTCGCCCGAACCCTTGAGCATGTCGTAGACGGCGCGGAGCGCGACCTGCAGCGACTCCTCCGCGTGGAGGGCCTGGGTGATCGGATTCGAGGACGCGGCCTGCCAGGCCTCGATGAGCCGGAGCGCCTTCTCGGTCACCACCCGGCTGTCCACGAAGGAGGGGCCCGCGTAGGCCACGATGCGCTCGCCCAGCGTGTCGATCTCGTCTTGGAGGGCCGGGGAGCCGTCCCCGCCCGCGTAGAGGCGCTGGAGGAGCTGGTGGTCGCCGTAGAAGGTCGACCCCGATACGATCCAGTGGCCCTCATGGATGGAGATCTGCATCGCGCGCAGCACCGCGAGGAGGCCTTGGAGGGCCTCGCCCGAAGCGGGCGCAAGAGAACGCGAGCCCCGACGCGAAAGCACACCTGCGGCCGCCGTGAGCCCCACCGCGCCGAGCGCGAGGAGTGTGCCATTGTCGGTCAAGCGAGCCATGGGAGAGCGTCCGGACGAAGCGGGAGGACACCTCGTCGGGGTGCAGTCTAACGGTGCGACGTGCAGAAGCAAGGAGCGCGCGCGACACTTGCGGGAGCGTAAGCGGTCGCATAGAGGGGGCGCGGAGGCCCCCATGTCCGACACCCCGAAGCCCGAATCGTCCCTGAACCCCATCCTCTCCCCCGCCGAGAACGCGATGCTGCGCCAGGCGGGCGTCGATCCGAGCGCCTACGGCGCGCTGGTCGCGCAGGCCCAGGTGGACGGCCGCCAGAGGATGGCGATGGGGCCGATCCAGACGCCCGAGGGGCCGGTCGAGTGCCTCATCGTCCCGCTGGTGATGTTCGTCCCGCTCCACCAGCTCGCCCCGCGCACGGGCCTGCTCGACACGAACGGCCACCCGCCGAACCCGGTCGAGGGGATGGTCCCGGTCGTCTCTGTGCGCGCGGTCCTTCCGATCGCACGGCTCCAGCTCCGGCCGAAGCTGAACCTGTTTGAGGGCGCGAACGGCGGTTTTGGGGGTGACCTGTGAACAAGGCGTATTTCGATGGGCTGACCAAGATGTTCCAGTTGCGCTCCGACTTCGACGCGTCCATGCTCCGCATGCTGGAGGAGGCCGTGAAGATGGGGGACGGGGAGAAGACGAAGACCGTGACGCCCATCCCCGCGGGGGTCGTGGGCAGTAGCCACTGGGGGACGATCCGCCTCAACCCCCATACGGAGAAGTGGGCCCGCACTGAGGCTGCCCCGTGGTTCGCGTGGAAGCTGTACGGGTTTGGGTTCGCGGGATCGCCACCCGAGACGGTCCAGATCCGAACCCTGCGAGTCGGCGGTTCGAGGAACCTCCTCTGGCACGAGGAGTGGGTTCCCTTGTCGGCCTACCTGTTGCACCCCCTGACGCCTCGAGATATCGTGGTGATCACCGCTCCGAACTACGCCGAGTTAGAGCTTCGCAACTCCGGAGACGCGCCCGCGGAGTTCGGACTCTGGATTCTCGGGGAGCCGGTGGAGAACGCATCGTGAGCCACTCCGCGCTTGACCTCGGCTCCTCCATCGACCGCGTGCGCGGCCTCGTGGATCGAATCGTCGAAGAGAAGCGGTTCTCCCGAGACGCCGTCCTCGACGCGCTGCTCGAGATCGAGACCCACTGCCAGGAGTGGCGAGAGGCGCTCGCGTGCGATGCGCGGCGGGAAGAGGCGCGAGAGGGTCTTGACGCCCCCGAGGACGGGGAGTAGAAGAAGGTCATGCGCTCGCTCGCCCACCATTGACGACCCCGCCCCGACGACCGGGGCTGCGTTCTGTTCGGCTGCGAAGCATCTCTCGTGCGTGTGTAGCTCAGTTGGCAGAGCATCCGGCGTAATGAACCGGAAGGTCGGCGGTTCGATCCCGTCCGCGCGCACCACCCCTTGCGGGGGTAGCTCAGCGAAAGAGCAACGGTCCAAACGCCGTCGGTCGCTGGTTCACGTCCAGCCCCCCGCACCACTTCGCGCGCGTAGCTCAGCGGTCAGAGCACCCGAGGGTGAAACCTTGGGAGGTCGGGGGTTCAAGTCCTTCCGCGCGCTCCACTTGGAGGCCGCGTGAACGAACGCGTCGTCTTCCACTTCAACCGGGCCAGCCTCGGCCGCCCCGACGTTCCGCCGTGGGTGGTGAAGCACCGCGGCCAGTCCCACTACGTCTGGCACCTCGACGCGCAGGTCGGGTTCTCTACGAAGGAGACCCCGGACAACCCGCACACCCAGGGATCCCTCCAGCTCCGCGGCCACCTCCATCTCGTCGAGGTGGAGGGGAGGTTGCACGCCCGCATCGTTTCGGAGATCTCCCCATGAAGCTCTACATCGTCGTCGACCGCGCCTTGAACGCAGGAATGAAGGCGGCGCAGGCCTGCCACGCCATGGCCGCGTGGCACCTCGCCCACCCGGAGTGGACGAGGCGCTGGATGGAGAGCAGCAACACGCTCGTCGTCCTCCAGCACCCGGAGCTGCCGACGCTCGACGCGCTCCTTGCGGAGCGCGGGCTCACCCGGATCCGCGTGGAGGAGCCCGACCTCGACGGCCAGCTCACCGCGCTGTGTGTGGAGCCCGGGGCGCGGCGGGAGCTGGCTGGGCTGGAGCTGGCGGGCTGACGGTCAGGCCGAGAGCCAGCCGAGGCGCCAGAGGGCCATTGACTCCTGACAGGATCGGGTTAGACCGGAGGACATGAACCGCCCCCTCCGCTACGGCTCTGTCTGCTCTGGGATCGAAGCGGCCTCGGTCGCGTGGGAGCCGCTCGGGTGGACGCCCGCGTGGTTCTGCGAGATCGACCCCTTCGCCTCGGCCCTGCTCGCCCACCGCTTCCCCGGAGTGCCCAACCATGGCGACTTCACCCAGCTCCTCGACCCAGCTCACGCTGTTCACGCGGACCCCATCGACATCCTCGTCGGAGGAACCCCCTGCCAGGACTTCTCCGTCGCCGGCCTCCGCGCCGGAGTCGAAGGCGACCGGGGCTCCCTCACGCTGGACTTCTGCCGACTGGTCGGCGTACTTCGCCCGAAGTGGGTGGTCTGGGAAAACGTCCCCGGTGTCCTGTCGTCGGACGGAGGACGGGCGCTGGGAGCCTTCCTCGGGGCGCTGGCAGAACTCGGGTATGGGTTCGCCTACCGGGTGCTGGACGCTCAGTACTTCGGACTGGCCCAGCGACGGAAGCGCGTGTTCGTTGTCGGATGTGCTGGAGCCGAGTCGAGCCGTGCCGGAGCGGTACTCCTTGAGCCCGAAGGCGTGCGCGGGGATCCTCCGGCGCGCAGAAAAGCGCGGAAAGAAGCTCCCGCCGATGCTGGAGGCCGCGCTGCGGAGCCGGGTGGAGCGGTAGCGTTCAACGGCTACGCCCGCACGGTCGGGGAGATCGCCACGCCGCTCATGGCCGAGGATTACAAGAAGGTGGAGATCGGCGTGCTGGTGCCGAGGGTGGCGTTCGGCTGCGACCTCTCCCAGAAGGCAGAAGGGATCGCCTTTAGCGAGGAGTTCCAGCCGTGCATCGCGGGCCACGACAAGCACCCCGGTCATGGGAGCCATGTCCTGTCGGTTGACCTCCAGAATGTGGCGTTCGTGAAAGCGACGAACCCGCACAGCGCCGAAGAGGCCCCGCGATGGGAAGAGACAGAGGTCAGCGCCTGCATCAATGGCTGGGACGAGCGGCATGATCCGCCCAAGCATGTCGTCGCGTTCAGCGCTCCGGCCGTCATCACGCTCCAAGACACGCGCGGCATGGACAAGAAGCAGAACGGCAAGGGCTGGAGCGAGGACGACTTGGCCTACACCGTGGACGCGATGGCGACACAGGGGGTCGCGACTTGTGGCGTGATGGCCTTCGACTACAAGCAGAGCGGCGGCGATGCCGTGCTCGAGATGGCCCCCACGCTGCGCGCCACGCCGCACGCCAACACCTGGGCGAACGGGGGCGGGCATGTGGGGATCGTAAACGTGGAGCACGGGCTCCACAACCACGGGAACATGGAGATCCGAGACCTGAGCGAACCGAACACCGCGTCAGAGCGGAAGGGACACTCGGTCGTCCTCCAAGAGCAAGAGCCCATGACCTTTGATTGGCAGGCCGGCGGCGGCCAGTCGGGGGAGTTCCGGGGCGGGACGCGGGTCTACATCACCGACCCGCCAGGCCGCACGCGAGCCCTCAACGCGTGCAAGACGCTCGCGGTGCTCCAGCCCGAGGCCGAGGCCTTCGCCTTCCAGCCCCGCATCGGCCGGAACGGTCGCGGCCAGCCGGAGCCCATCAGCCCGACGCTGAACGGGGCCGATGCGGGAGCGACGAGCGACATGCGTCCGTGCGTCGTGCAGCCTGCGGAGATGTGGCGGCAGACCTGTGGCTGCGGGCACGCCTTCGTGGGCACGCTCGACCAGGCGTGCCCCGCATGCGGGGAGGTGCGGGATGGGTGGACGGAGGGAGATCCGATCTCGCCCGACACCATCGGGTCCTACCCGACCGGCGGCACCCACGGCGTATCGGCCATCGAAGACCGGAGCCCGACGCTGAAGCTGGGGAGCGGACAAGGAGGAAACGCGCCCGGCGTCTGCTTCAAGGCCTCCCACTTCACCCGTGGCAAGGACGGCGCTCCCAGCGAGGTCAGCCCGCCTCTGTCGGCCGACGCCGACCGAGGCGACCAAGACACGCTGGTGTTCACGGGCGACGGGGTCGTGGCAGATCCGATCTCCGCGAACGAGGGGAAGACCTACACGCATGAGGGAACGACCTTCCGGCTGCACAACTGCGTCGGCAAGACGCCGGTCAGCATGCGCGAGAGCGGGCCGGGGTACTGGCTTGAGGACGAGGTCAGCGGGACGCTGGACGCGAATATGGGGATGAGCGGTCACGCCAACCGGGTCGCCACCCTCGCCCAGCCCCCCTCCATGTCCGTCCGCCGTTTGACCCCCCGTGAGTGCGAGCGGCTCCAGGGCTTCCCCGACGACTGGACCCTCATCCCCTACCGCAAGGGGGAGTCGAGCGACTCCAACCGCTACCGAGCCCTCGGCAACTCCATGGCCGTGCCGGTCATGCGCTGGATCGGGACGCGGATCGCGCGGGTGGACGGGGAGTAGGGGGGGGATAGACTACCCTCCCTCTCTCTGGAGTCTCCCATGGCCGGCAAGATCCTCGACAACGGCGCCCTCGTGACCCTCGGAATCGTCGGCGCCGTCGCCGCCGTGGGGGCCGCGAACAAGGCGGGGCTCTACGGGAGCCGCAGCCAGCATGGTCGATACGTCGTCGTCACCGTCCACGACGGAACCGACTGGGGCGTGTTCAAGGCCAGCGCGGAGGACATCCGCATGGGCGACGACATGAGCCATGAGCAAGCCGTCCAGACCGCGAAGAACGCGGCCGCGAACCAGAAGGGGTCGCGCTGGTACGACTTCGGGGATGTTGAGTACAGCGAGTACCGCGAGTAGCCAGGCTTCCGATCTGCGAGGGAGTGAAGATCAACGCGCCTTGCGGGCCAAGCTGACCGCACGCGCACGCAGTGCTGCGTCTGGAAACGGGATCGAGAGGTTCTGCTCTGGGTTGAGCGGCTCGATCACCACCTCGCCCAATGCTTGTGCCCACGCAGCCTTCGGCGCGTACGAAGAGATCAGATCGGCGCGCGTGTGGGCACCCATCGCGTCGAGGTAGCGGTCGGTGGACGGGTCGTAGGCGACGATGTGCTCATAGGAGCCCTCCTCGGGATCTCCAAGTTCGTTGGCGTACCCGATGCCATAGAGGTGGAGCGCGCCGTCGCTCGCCTCGACGAGGGCCTCACCGAAGAGAAGGCATCCTCCCATTTGGAGACTCTGGAGAGTCGTTTCGCCCCAGGCCTCCGCGTCCAGCCACGCATGGATCTTCGGGTCTTTCACCAGCGCACGCGCGACCTTCTTCGGATCGATGGAAAAACTATATTGATCGAGGAAGTCCTTGAGATTCACCGCTTTGCTCCCTTGCCGTACCGCGCCAAGAGGATCGCCCGGCGCTCCGCGACCGTATCCGCCCCGGCGAAGCCGCGCAGGGAGAACCCCAGCACCCGCGCGAGGTCGCGCAGGGCCTCGGGCGTGTCGAGGCCGCGGAAGTGGCGCGCCTCCAAGGGGCGCCCGTCCCGCACGACCGCGGTGTAGGGCCGGAAGAGCTGGAGGAGGTGGGGCTGGTGGGGCCGCGCCCGCTCCCCGTACTCCCATCGGATCTTGGGCGTCTCCTTGCGCCCACCCATGCCGCCCCGGCGCCCCCCACTTGCGGAGCCGGAAAGGGTGAGCCCGACCGCGTGGAGCCCCTCGTTGATGAGCGCGCTGTAGGTCGTCCCCACCTCGGTCAAGAGCGAGAAGGTGACGACCTTCGCAGGCTCGGTGGCCTCGGGCCGGATGAGGCGATCGGCGTTCCGCATGAACCAGCGCATGATGGCGCTCGACGCGCCCTTCACGCTGCCCCGGCCCTGCGCGTCGTCCGTTGCGATCCGGGAGACCTCGACGATGTGGCGCTGCTGCGTGTCCTCGCCCGTGCTGGCGGCCCCGCTGGGCGAGGTCGCGATCCCCACCCCCCGGAGCTGCCCGCCCGCCATGAACCCCACGCCCACGAAGAAGCCGCGGTAGTTCGGGTCAGGCAGCTCCTTGTGCCAGGCCCGCACACGCTCCAGCGCGGTGTCCTTGTCGATCACCCGGATGCGGGTGTCGAAGGGGTCGGGCCCGACCGCGAGGCGCGCCTGCTGGCGCGCCAGCGGCGCGAGGCCCGCCTTCTCGCGGAGGGTCTGCTGGAGCAGAACGGCGCGCGGAACCGTCTGCTCAAAGACCTCCTCCTGGAGGCCGTGCCAATCGTACGCCGACTCGGCAGCGCGCGTGAAGATCGCCTCCGCGATGTCGGATCGGTCGGCCTCGGAGAGCGGGGTCGAAGGATCGAGGCCGGGCACGTCCCGCGCGGAGAAGATGCCGAGCAGCTCCCACGGGCGCCAGGGGTAGAGGTCGTCGAGGTCGTCCCCGTCGAACTCCCGCAGCACCCGATGGCGCAGCGCCTGGTGCCGGGGCTCGTCCAGTTCCTCCGGGGTCACCCCGCCCGTGAACTGGGTGATCTGCTCGCGGGTCGAGAGGGACTGGAACACCTCGGGCTCCTCGACGAGCGCGAGCGCGCGCTCCGAGAGGGCCTCGAGCCGAGTGGCGGCCCGCGGGGGGAAGGCCTGGGCGAAGTACACCACCCACGGGACGTGGCCTGCGCGGGCGGGGGCTCGCTTCGGGGTCGGCGCCCTGGCATGGAGGGCGAGGAACTGGGAGAGGGTCATCCGGGGAACGCCACCGCGCAGGCGCGGTACTCCTTGCGGGCCACCTCTTCCCACTCCGGATCCCGCCCGTTCTTCGTGCGGTAGTCGGCCAGCCAGCGGTCCACGACGTCTGCGACAGGGATCCAGATGTGCGCGAAGACGCGCTCGCCGTCCGGCCCGTCTTCGTCGGGCCGCGAGACACGCACCCACCGCTTCTTCTCGCGTCCCTCGTCGTCGTAGTCGACCTCCTGTCGCGCGAAGGTGAGGATCGCGCCCTGCTTGCGGTACGCGTCGAGCAGCGGGTTCTCTCGGTCCTTCCGTAGGTCGAACGCGACGAACTTCTTCGGGAAGATCGCCTGCCACGGACCTGTACGGCGCACGACCCGTTTCTCATGCTCCACCCGCTCCTGGAAGTAGTCGGGGTCAAGGTGGCGCAGCATCCACCACTGGGCCGCGTCCTGATGGATGCAGGAGCGGCACCCGCTCTTCTTCACGTCCGCGAACCCGCCGTTGCGGAGCTTCCCATCGGGTCCGATGCCCGGGAGGCCCTCAAGGTACGGCGTCTCGCCCTCCTTGGTGATGCCCATGTCCATCAAGGGGTAGGCCTCGCTGTCGAAGCCCTTCGTCCACCCCTCGCGCTTCTTCTCGGCCTTCCGCGCCTCCACGAGCCGCTTCTGCTCGTCAGCGGCGTACCCGATGAGCATGAGGTGAGGGCGGACGAGGCCGTCCCGCACCTTGTTGCCCCACGACTGACCGGAACGGGTGTAGGGGAGGCGCGCGGTGAGATCCCCGTAGACCTGTGGACCGAACCGCTCCTCCATCAAGTCCACCAGCAGCTCGCGGTTGGGCTTGATCTTGTGGTTGATCGTGCAGGTAGAGTCATCCTTCGCGATCCACGCTTCCTTCGCGGCGTAGTCGTCGAACAGCGGGATGCGGTCGTGGTAGTACCCAGACGCACACCGGGCCTCGATGGAAGCCGGAGGGTCCTTCCGCCACGACGGCGTGCCGAACGAGGGGACGCGCCCGCGCCCCTGCCGCTTCGCGCGCTCCCGCTCTGCGATCTGGTACTGCATCCAGCCGAACCACCCCTTCTTCCCCTCCTTCGGGGGCTTCTTCTGCACGAGGAAGCGGATGCCGTAGCGGTCGCAGAAGGCCTGCACGCGCGGGAGGAGATCGTAGGTAAACTGCCACTCGTGCCCGGGATCGGTGAACACGACCGCGTCGATCTCACCCGGGCCGCGCGGCTTTCCCTCGACCACGAGCTTGCCCTGCGCGAGCAGGACGAGCATCGTCATTGAGTCGCGCCCGAGGCCCATGCGGAGGACCACGAGCCGGTCGCTGTTGAGCTTTCCCTGCCGAACGGGGACCGCCTGTTGCCGCGAAGGGGTCGACGCGACCCGATGGAGGGCGAGGAAGTCCTTGAGATTCATCGGAGCCCTCTAACCAACAAAGGTGCAGCCCGTTCAGCGTTTCGTGCGCGGTGCCGGGAACGGAAAGTAGAGCTGGCGGCTCTGCTTCTGAAGCTGGGCGAGGGTCAAGACCTTGGGGTCCTGCGCCTTCGCCTGCGGCTTCGGGGTCTGACGCTTCGCACCGTAAGTGGTGAGGAACTGGGCGAGGGTCATGTTAGTGGGCACCGTAGAAGATCGGGAGGTCGGTGGCGAGCCAGCAGGCGCGGCAGTTGGCGGCGCGGCAGGACTTGGCCTCCTTCCCGCCGAGTTCCTTCTGCTTCGTGTAGACCGGGCACTGCCAGGCCGCGACCCCGCGCGTGTCCACCATGGCGGGGTACACGTTGGGCGCGATCTGCGCGGCTACACCCGAACCGACCATGCCGTCCACGACCGGGATGACCACCGGCTCGCCCTCGGCCCGCTTGATGTAGAGGCCCGAGGGACGCAACGTGAAGTTTGGAAGCTCCGAGAGACGCTTGAGCGCGCGCGCCTGACGCGCAGCCGGCACGTTCACAATGCGGCACGCCTCGTCGCTGGCACGGTTCTCGAGCGTATCTTCACCCGGCGACACCCCCGCCGGGATGGCCTCGATAACCCCCGCTTGGTTGGCCGAGCCGACCGCCATGAAGTCGCGCGTCTCGTAGGTACGGCGGCCGTCCGCAGCCGTACGCGCTGCCGCTTGATTCCGCTCGTACCAGTCAAGCTGGGTCGCATCCAGATCCCCGAGCTTGCGGCGCGCAACCCACACGCGCGACGGAGCCCAGAAGAAGACGTTGGGCAGCATGGAGGCCGCCACCCGCCACGCGTCCGTATACGCGTCGATGCTGCCGACCCCGAAGTCGCCCGAGTCGTGGATGCGGAAGAACCCCGCCACCGAGCCCGAAGGCGTCTTTCGGTCGCGGAAGAAGATCTGCGTGTCCTTCGGGATCGAGCGCCCGCCGAGCCGGGAGATCTGGAGGGGCGTGGGGTCCGCGTACTTCACACCACGACCCGAGGGGACGACAATGCCCTCCCCGTTCCAGACCCCGATCTCCTGGTTCTTGCGATCGGTGTGCTTCGTGTAGCGCGCGTAGCCCTCAATCATCGCCGCGAGGTTGTAGCCGCACGCTTCCGACCCCGACTCCTGCAGGAGTTGGGCTACCCAGAGGCGGCGCGCCTCCTGCTGGGTCATGTTGTTCGCGTAGCCGTAGTTGGCGCCGGTCGCATAGCAGACGGTGCAGATGCGTCGCTCCGCGCCACCGAGCTGCGCGATGGCCGTCTGGGCTTCGATGGCCGCACCGGGACAGGTTCCACCCTGCGAAGCGCGGCCCGCCGGGATGCCGAAGCTCGGGGAGGCCATCTTCGACGTGGTCGTGAGCAGCGGCACAAGCTGCATGCCACGCGGGAAGTACATCGAACCGATGTCCGCGATGAAGTAGAGACCGACCGACTGGCCGTCCTTCTTCATGCGGAGGTAGGGCATCCCCTTCATGTCGCGGAGCATCTTGGCGTCGGCCTCGTCCCCCGCGTCATTGAGCGTCTCGGAGACAACCTCGTTCTGCTCCTCCTCGGCCTTCACCTCCTTCTTGGAGCGCTTGGCCTCCGGGAGGATCATGGGCTCGGCATTTCCCGAGAGACGCACCGTAGAATCGATCTTGGGCTTCGATGCGAGGACAAGCTGGAATGTGACTCCGTCATAGAGGTTGGAGCCCTTTCCGTACACGGCGACACGGGATGCACGCGCGAGGTGACCCGTCTTCTCGCAGACATGGATCGTCCACGCGCGGCGCGCGTAGAGATCGGCCGCGTAACGGCTGCGCTCGCGTTCCATGTCTTGGGGGGACACCTGTGCGGCTACGCCACCCTGCCTGTTGGCCGCGTCCCGCGCACGCCTCCGCGCGCGCCGCGCCCAGTCCTTCGCCTTCTCCTCCGCGTAGTCCTCAAGGGTATGGGACGGCTGGACAATGCCCTTGCCGAGGAGGCCCTTGATGGGAGCGATGCCGTTCTGGTCGAGGATCGCACGCTGCTCGGCATCGAGCCGTGCGAACGCCGCACCGCGAACACCGCCCACGCGGAGGGCGTCACGCGCCTCGGCCTGAGCGCGCTCCTGGAACGCCGGGTACGACGCGTTGAGCGCGTCGATGGTCGCAAGAGGAACCACGAAACCGGCCTTGGCGTCGTAGCGCTGGCGGAGGAGATAGCTGCCGCGCGGGCCCTCCTCCTCTTCCGACTTCGCAAAGCTGCCGCGCCCCATGGGCTTGCCGCAGAGATAGCAGCCCGCGTGGGAACGCGAGCCGCCCGCCAGACCCATGGCCGTCGCCCGCCCCGACACCACCGACCCAAGCGCAAGCGCCCCCACGGCGCCCAGCGCCCAGAACATCCCATTGTCTGCGTTCTTCGCCATGAGAGCCCCTACCCGTTGTTCCGGTTCTTCCACCAACCCGCAGCCGCCAAGACACCCACGACGCCCAGCGTGAGCAGCGCGCCATCCGCGCCCTTCTCAGCCTTCGCAGCGGCCGCAGCGGCGGCCTCGTCCTTCTGGAAGCTGCCCGCACCCATCGACTGGGCCTCGGCCATCCCGATCACCACCGGGCCGCCCGGCTGGTAGAGCGGGCAGAGCTGGGTGGACTCCATCTGGGGCGTGGCCGCGCCACGCTCGCGCCACTTCTGGCAGATGCCGCGCACCGGGCCGCCCGAGCAGTGACTGCCCGGCTGACACATCGCCATCGGGCGGGCGATCTGGGCGATCTCCACCTCGGGCGGGCGCACGGCGAAGAAGCGGCAGGTGCCGCACTTGCGCTCGGCCGCCGCCTCGTTGGCCTGTTGGGCCTTGTCGGCGCGGAGGTCGTCGAACGCGGGCTCGCTGTACAGCATCGGGTCACACCAGGGAGAAAAGGTTCATCATGCCGCCGTAGGCCTGCATGAGATGGCGCTCGGAGAGGGAGGGAGATCCCCGGCGACCCGGACAGAACAGGACGAACAGATAGCCCGCCCAGAGCGAGATGGCGATAGGGGCAAGGTCCGCCTTGAAGGACGGGGACGGCGGCGCCTCCCCGAAGCTCCCGTCTGGGAGCAGGACGCGACGACGCGGACCCTCGTACAGCACGCCGAGGTAGTCGATCTCCGGTGTCCGCTTCATCGCTGCCCCTCCCGATCCAGGATGCCGCGGAGGAGCGCCCGCACGCTGCTCTCGGGGAACACCGAGGACGCCTTGGGCTGCAGCTCGCTCCGGGCCTGGGCCATCGACATCCCATAGCGCTTCGGACACCCGACCACGAGGTGAACCTCGTCTCGATCTTCGGGCACGTCCAGCGCCCCCCAGAGCGCGCCGCGCACCGGCTCGTAGCGCACCCCCATGCGCGGCCCGGCCCCCGAGAACGTCGCCGTGAACGCCATCGGATCTTTCGCGCGGACGCGGTAACGCGCCGTCTTCCCCTCGGGCGACGACTTCACCTCGCCCAGCTCGAGCGCCGCCATCGTGCCGAGCGCGATGGGGCCCTGCGGGAACACCTTCATGCACCCCTCCCGAGCACGTTGAGGAGACGGTTTCGCGTGACGACGCTCTCCAAGCCCGGAAGCCCCTGGACGACCCGTGACCCCACACCCCGCCTCGAGGCCGCGTTCCGCACGGGCACGATCTTCACGCGGTGCGCGGCCGGCGTGCCCGCCACCGCGCGACTCCAGATGGGCGTGAGCGCACCCCCCGCGAGGAACACGATCTGATCGTAGGCCGGGCCCTCCGCGTAGAGCCACGCCCGCAGCCGAAGCGCGCCCTCGTCAATCGCGTTTCGATCGCGCATCAGGCCATGGGCCGCCACGAAGTGGGGAGATCGGAGGGCATCGCGCTCGTGCATGATGCCGACGATCGGGTAGAGCCCGTACACGTCGAGGCTGGCCGTGCGGAAGCCCTTGAAGAAGGACTCCCAGCGCTCGCTCCCCGGCGAGAGCGACTCGCCCTCCACCGGGACAACAAGGGCCGAACGCGGAGGGGACATGAGCGCCTCGAGAACCGACACCGATCAGCTCTTGCGCGGATAACGCGCCGACTGCAGATCGTACTGGCGCACGCCCGCCGGAGAGAGGCCCATGTCCTTGGCGCCGAGCTTGACGTTGGCGCCCGCACGCGCGGCGGGGCTGTTGATGACCGGGTCTCCGAAGACGTAGTCCTCTACGAGGTCCGCGACGACGTAGCAGGAGAACGGGATGTTCATGTCCACACCGCCCGTCATCGGCTGGCCGATGAAGGCCTGCACCGTCATCGTCACGTTCGCCGTGCCGAACACGACCGGGTAGTCGCGCAGGCCGGGGAAGAAGCGCGAGCGGCGCGCGAGGTAGTTGTACGGGTTCTCGCGCTGGGAGCCCTTGGATCCCCCGGCCGTCGTGAGGAAGTCGGTGCGGAAATCGGGGAGGAGCTGGAAGGTCGAGGCGTCCATGTCCTCGAGCTGGACGAACAACGTCTGCCCGTTGTAGAGCGAGAGGTTGCCGACCGAGATGCCGACGCCGAGGGGGGAAAGAGGAACAACCGGAGGAACAACTCCACCCGAAGAGCCCGTGTTGTACGAGCCCTGGTAGTTCGTCTGGAGGCCCAGGATCTTGTAGGCGCCGTAGTCGAACTGGTAGGTCAGCATCGTCAGCTTGTTCGACTTCATCGAACCGGCCGGGATGATGAGGTTGAGGATCGGATCGTCCCCCGCCGTCCCGATGCCGTTCCCCCCCGTCCACGCCTCGGTCGGGTTCTGCGGGTAGAACGGGATGCGGACCAGGCGGCCCGAGCCCGGAGGAGAGAGGGCGCGGAAGCCGAGGCCGCCAATGCCCGAGACGAGCGCCCGATCGGCCCGCAGGCCCGCCTGCATCGCGGAGGCCGGGGGCGGCACCTTCGCGCGGCGCTTCGCGGGGCTCCCCTCCGCGACGACCGGCTGCGCGCCCAGGATCGGCTGGGGGAGGACACCGACGCCCCCCTTCTCTGCCGTGCGAGACGGGGCGCGACCGAGGATCGGCTGAGGGAGCAGGGGGCTGGAGGGCGAGCGTGCCAAAAAAACTCCCGATCGGTGCGCGTGTAACGGCCCGGCGCGTTTCGCGCACCGGGCCGCTTCCGTTACGGGGAGATCACCGGGCGGTGCGACGTTCGCGCGCGCCGCGGATGGCGCCGTGCGCCGTGCCCGTCACCGCATCGCCCACCGCGAGGCCCGCGTCCACGATGCGCTCCTTGCCCACCAGCGCGCCGACGCCGAAGAGCGCGGTGCCGATGAGGAGGGCCTGGAAGGGGTGCGACATCACGGCCTGGCCGATGGTGGGCTCGGTCTCGCCCATGAGCGCGCCGAGCATGTCCTCCTCGCCGCGGAGGTTGCCGCGCCGGGCCTCGATCGCCCGGCGCTGGGCCGCAGGCATGACCGAGAGGCCCGCCGCACGACGGGCCTCGCGCTGCGCGATGACCGCCTTGGACAGGACCGGAAGGCCACGGGCCTGACGGGCGGCGCGGATGGGGTGAGCCGCGTCGTAGGCCGCCTTGCGGGCCGCCGCCGCTTCCTGCGCGCGACGGGCCGCGTTGGTCGTGGGGATCACCGGACTCGGACGCGCGGGGGCGCGGGCGGGGGGGCGGTTCACGACCGAGGTGATGGCCTTGGTGGGGGTCGCGTACTTCGCGGTGAACTGCTGAATGCGCGCCATCGGGACCGAACGCGGCAAGATCATCCCGTTCGACGGGAGGCGACGAACGACGACCGGCTTACCCGCCTTCTTGCGCGCCGCGCGACGGTTGATCTCCGCCTTCACCAGATCACGAACCTTCTTCTTGCGGAGCGGGTCAGCCGCGATCGAATACAGGCGGGTCTCCGAGAGGTAGGGAATGGAAGCGATGAGCTGGCTGAGATTGTACTTGACCCCCTTGTCGATGGCCTTCCCCGCCAAGTAGGCGACGAGGCCAGTGACCAGGAACGGAACAACTCCGAACGTGTCGCCCTCCGACGCATCGCCGTTGACCTCGACGAACTCCAGGAGGTCGTCCACACCCATCCCGTCCTCAATGTACTCGGAGCCGAAGTCGATGTAGAGACCGGAACGCTCCCGCGTCTCCTCCGCCTCCATGCCCATACCGTCCAGGCTGTATGCGTAGCCGTACTCCGACTCAGACTCGGTCTCGTCCGAATCGTCGGACTCCAGTTGCTTCTCGTTCATCACCCGCTCGTCCACGTCGGCGGCCTCGACCCGCGCACGGCGCCTCGCTGCGATCTTCGCCTTCTTCTTCCTGCGACGGGCCAGCTCCGCACGCGCCCCGGCGCGGATGTCCCGCTTCCGGAACGGGTCATTGGAGATCGCCCGGAGCTTCTTGTCCGTCAGATCCATCAGATCTGCCGTGTCCAGGCCAAGGGCGTCCTCGTCGGCACCGTAGTCGACGTAGTCCTCGCCCAACTCGTCCTCGCCGTAGTCGACATAGTCCTCGCCCATCTTGGAGCGATCACCCTTGGCGCGCCTCTTGAGTTCCATCGCTGCAGCCTTGCGAACAGCGGGGCGGCGAAACGGATCCTTCATGAGAGCGTTCAGCCGCTCGTCAGAACGCGACCTGATCTTGGCGAGACTCTGGGGCGAGAGCTTGCGTTCAGCACCCATCTCCGCACCGTAGTCGACGTAGTCCTCGCCCATGCCATCCCCGCTCTCGAGGAGGAAGTCGTCCAGATCTTCCTCTTCGAGATCATCGTCCTCCCCGAGGTCGTCGTCCTCCCCGAGGTCGTCGTCCTCCCCGAGGTCGTCGTCCTCCCCGA
>Ga0114973_10001574_pt1 | contig 16889 bp, 17 predicted proteins | sample M_140807_MF_Meta_FD_87025 | JGI IMG/M metagenome (GOLD analysis project Ga0114973, IMG submission 87025) | Freshwater microbial communities from Lake Montjoie, Canada to study carbon cycling - M_140807_MF_MetaG | ecosystem: Environmental > Aquatic > Freshwater > Lake | place: Lake Montjoie...
CCAGTAAATCCTGTTTGTCCTGTATAACCGGTTAATCCACTAGGATTTCCTGGAGGACCTGTAGCACCAGTATAACCTGTACTACCTGTTTGACCTGTTTGCCCTGTATAACCAGTAAATCCTGTTTGTCCTGTATAACCGGTTAATCCACTAGGATTTCCTGGAGGACCTGTAGCACCACGACAACCTCTTCCTGTAGGACCTGTAAAACTTTCTCCAGCAGGTCCTGTATTTCCAATAGGACCAATAGATGCTGGTCCTGCTGGACCTTGTGGACCTACTGGTCCTTGCCCATTTAAATTGCAACAACGTGTTGCACCTAAATATTGACTATAAGTTCCATAATATTTTGACATATATATTATATTAATTTAAAATAATATAACATTTTAATTTAATATTAATTATTTGGTATAAATAAAGTTTATTATTTTATATTAATTTATGAACTAGGTAATGGTGCTAAGCAGAGTTTTATCTCTCCAAGACTTGCCACATTATACTTCACAACAAGAGGCAAATCATTCTCCAAATAGACTTCAATCTGTTGACATAAATTGGTACACTTGATGAAATATCCTAAGTTCTTTAGAGAGAACTCCCCTTGAATAACCTTCGACGAATCTTGTTTCAAAATGAACCCCATACTACCATCTGATTCAGCACGATGAATTTCAGCAGAAGCAAATTGTCCAGAGCATTTGAATATGAGTTCATTACCAACAGACTTAATCTCCAACTTATCAGAAATACATGATAAATCACGAATAATTTTTTGAAAATCAGCAGATGGAAGATTGATAATAGAAGAAAATTTCACATCAGGATACTGTAACTCTTCAGGCTCGGGTTCAATAAGTCTCAACTTTTGGGTTTTACATTGTTTAATTTCTCCATTCTCAAACTTTAATGCCAAATGTGAAACAATTCCATCAACATAATCAGAATTTTCAATATAAATAGTTAATGTATCGTCATTATCAATAGAATTAATAAGCTTAAATAAATGAAACATATTTACACCAATAATAATTTTTTCTTTTTTACATTCATAAAATTCAAAATTTTGTGCTGCTAAATAAAGATGAGCCAAAATAGTGTGAGATTTATCCATATTAATAATACGAATACCATCCGGTTCAAAAGTAATATTTGTTTCTAAAAGAATATCTTTAAGCGCCGTCATTAAAGTTCTAAATGGTGCTATTTGTACGGTTTTAATAGTTAAAACATTATTATCGGTTTGTGTTATTACTTGATTTTTATTTAAAAATGTTGACATTATACTACAATTTATTTTACAATCTTTAAATACTTATGTATCTAAATATTTTACGCAATATTTTATAAATTATATATTTTATTTTTATATTAAACCCATTTATATGGACCAAATCCTTTAACATCTGTTTCTACTTTCAATGGTTCAACATTTATTATATATAAAAATACATATTAATATTAAATTTTTTTAATATTAATTAAATTGAAACTTTCGGTACTCTTCTAGTTCCATGACCATATTTTCTTTTAGCTTTTTTTGCCATTGTTAATGCCTTTGAATTCGGTTTACAACCTTTTTCTAAAATATTATAATCTACTGCTGCGGCTTTTCCAGAAGTTATAGAACTTGCTAATCGTGCTATTCCCCATGATTGTCCTGTTTGATTAGGTCTTGAACCAGATGAAAAATAAGCACCTTCCCCTTTATTAATAATTTTTGCTAATGCGTTCTTTGAACAGCCTGTAGCTTTTGCTAATTCATTTGTAGGGCCAATTTTATCCACTTTATATATTTTTTGAGCCCTTATTATGAAGGGTGATTTTTTAGACTTAAATGATGAAACTGTTTTTCTAGTAAAATACTTTCCTTTTTTATAAAGTCGTCTTGATTTTAACAACATATTTGATTGTTTTTTTCTATCTTTTCTTGTTAATCTCTTTGGTAAATATCTTAAATTTATTTTCATTACTATAATAATATATTATTTAAAAATTTATTTAAAGACAATATTTTAAAAACTTAAATGACAGACAATACAATTGATATTAAGTGTTTGGAAACTGTTAAAGAACTACTTGATAAATATAAAAATAATGAATATATGCAACAAAGAATTTATAATCACGTTGTTACATATTTACCAAATACACTTGAAAGTGAACATAAAAACTATGAAAAACGCGTCACTCGTAATAATTATTTAATGAGTGAGCAAAATATTTTTATTCAAATTTTCTTAAGTAAAAATAAATACTTTTATTTACCAAATAATAATTTTTTTTATGAATATGATGGAGAAAGATATTTAATTGTTAAAGAAGATGATATTATACATAAACTTCTCTCTACTATTTCAAAAGATAGAGTTCTTTTACAATGGAAACACAAAACTAAAATGAACATTATTAAACTAATTAAAGAGAGAAATTTGTTTAGTTCTATACCTGAAACTGATACTATTCAAAATGTTCTTAATGTTTTATATCCTTCTTTCTTCTCTAGTAAAAATTCTGCTAAATATTTTCTTACTATTATAGGGGATAATATATTAAAAAAAAATCAACATATTATTTTTTTGGTTAGTCAAAAAATGAAACAATTTTTAAATGAACTTGATAATGTTTCATTGTCTTCTATTGGTAATAATAACACTACAAATAATTTTATGACTAAATATCATGAAAATCATTCTTATGAAAATTGTAGATTAATTAAAATCAATGAAAATTTTTCTAATAATGTTTGGAGAGAGTTACTTAAAAAAATAGGACTTGATTTACTTTGTTTAGCAGCACATTATTCTAAACGTTATGAAAATTCCGACAAGTTTATTGATAATAAATCTGATGAAGAATTAAAAAATTATTCATATTATATTAAAAATACTAATCCTAATAATATAGTTAACGAATTTTCTAGTAAATATATAATTGATACTACTTCTGAATATAAAATGGAATGGAAAAATTTACATTTTCTTTGGAAACAATTTCTCTCTAATTCAAATTTACCAAATGTAATTTATTCTAACAATTTGAAAACAATAATTAAAGATAAATATTCTTATGATGAAGATACAGACACCTTCATTTCAATAACAAGTAAACATTTACCTGTTCATAGTGATTTTATTAAATTTTGGGAAAATACTATTATTCATAATTTAGATAATACTTCGTTATTTGATAATGAACTTGAAATCGACGAATTATGTTCTCTCTTTAAACATTGGTCTAAACAAAATTCTGAACAGCTTATGACAAATGGTAATATTAGTGAAGAGAATATATTAAAAATTCTAAAACATTTCTTCCCTAATGTAGAAATTGTAGAAGATAAATTTGTTTTAAATGTAACATGTTGTTTATGGGATAAAATCAATGATATTAATACATCATTTCATAATATTAAACAACTTATTAATGCTAATAAATTAGTTCTTATTTCATTTGATGATGCTTATAATTATTATTATAAGTTTTGTAATTCTAATTCATTTAAATTTATTGTAAGTAAAAGATATTTTGAAAAATATTTATATTATAAATTAGCTGACCATATTGTATATGAAAAATTTATTGAAACTGAATGGATTAACACTTTATAATATTTTTTAATTATATTGTAAGTTTATATATTACACTATAATTTAATTATTTAATTCATTTGTGTAGCCATAATTTGAAGAGCTGCTCCTGATGTTCCTACACCTTGGCCATTATATGAGTGAGGAGATAAAGGACCACCATAAACCATTCCTCCTTTCATATGTTTTCTTGAGTATTTTTTGCCACCCATCATACCCATCTTATCATATCCACCCATCATACCCATCTTATCATATCCACCCATCATACCTTTCTTCATCATCATACCGTTACCACCCATCATACCTTTCTTCATACCACCAGGCATTGGCATTGCTGTTCCAGACATAGCATTACCAACAGGGGTTCCTTGCATACCCATTTCAGTAGGAGCACCTGTACCTCCTCTCATTTTACGAGTACCCTTACGTCCCTTATGGAACAAAGTAAAATGACCTTTCTTAGCTTTGTAGCCTAACTTTTCAAGACGCTTAATACTCTTTTTACCTGAAGCGTGCTTCTTTCTTGAAACAATTCTACCATGTTTATTCATCATTAAGGCGTTCTTGGTAAGACCACCAGATGTTTTTTTAGCAGTTCCATGCCAAACTTCAGCTCTAGACCCATTAATTTTGTCAAATGTCATTTATATTATTTAATGAGAAAAAATATTTTTCCTATAATTAAAAACGCATTTTAATGTTAATTAAATTGATTTAAAGGAGGTTTTCCACCTCCACCTGACATACCTTCCATTCTACCTAAATAATTTATGTTTAATTGTTGTCCTAAATAAAAATTACCATATTGGAGTTTTCCAGCCATTCTACTAATTCGATTTACTTTTTGCGAATAACTATCTAATTTTAATACTTGTGATAATCTCATTTTATACGATAAATTTGATTTATTTGAAAAAGAAGCATTTAATACTTTATAGTTTATTGGATTTGGCTCTATAATTTGAGCTACATTATAATTATTTGCTAAAAGACCTCCTACATAGCTAGACATATTTGTATATACTTATATATATTTATTATTATTCATAATTTTAATTATATTTTAAAAAAAATTGATTTTAAAATTAAGTTAAAAATAAAGTTACATACTACTATACAATGAGCGCTACAGACGAAAACCAATTATTCTTTGATGTTCAACAGAAGACTGATAAGCAGCATATCTTGGATAATCCAGATACATATATTGGTTCTGTTGAACAAATCGATTCTGATATGTGGATTATGAGCGAAAATGATGAGAAAATTCACGAAAAAAATATTTGTTATATTCCTGGATTGTTTAAATTATTTGATGAAGGTATTGTTAATTGCCGCGACCATGTTGTTAGAATGAAAACAAGAGTTGACGCTAAATCTGATAATGCTTTGCCTGTTACGCATATTGATATATCAATTGACACTGATGGTACTATTACGATGATAAATGATGGTAATGGTATTGATGTAGCACAAAAGGATGGCGTTTGGATACCTGAACTTGTATTTGGTCACCTTAGAACTTCTACTAATTATAATAAAGATGAAAAAAAAATTGTTGGTGGTAAAAATGGGTTCGGATTTAAGTTAGTTCTTATTTGGTCTTCTTATGGTCGCATTGAAACTGTTGACCACATTCGCGGACTTAAATATATTCAGGAATATAAAAATAATTTAGATGAAATATGCAAACCATCTATTACAAAGTGTAAAAATAAACCATATACTAAAATTTCATTTAGACCTGATTATCAACGTCTCGGAATTTCTGGACCATCCCAAGATGTGATTGCTCTTTTAAAGAAACGTGTATATGATATTGCCGCTATAACTGATAAAAATATTAAAGTTAAATACAATGATGCTTTGGTTCCAGTTAAAAACTTTGAACAATATATTAATATGTATATTGGTGAAAAAAGCACATCACCTCGCGTTTATGAAGATAACGGAGAAAGATGGGAATATGCGGTTGCTTTAACACCAACTAATGAATTCGTACAAATTTCATTTGTCAATGGTATTTATACTGCTAAAGGCGGAAAGCATGTTGAATATATTTTAAATCAAATCACTAGAAAATTAGTTGAATTTATTGAAAAAAAGAAGAAAGTTAAGGTCAATCCTAATTCTATCAAAGAACAGCTCATTTTGTTCTTAAGATGTGACATTGAAAATCCCGCGTTTGATAGTCAGACCAAGGATTATATGAATACACCTTCCTCTAAATTTGGTTCTAAATGTGATGTTAGTGATAAATTTATTGAAAAAGTTGCTAAAATGGGCGTTATGGATGCTGCTTGTGCGTTGACAGAAGTTAAAGAAAATAAAGCAGCAAAAAAAACTGATGGAGTTAAGAGTAAGTCTGTTCGTGGTATTCCTAAATTAACTGATGCTAATTGGGCTGGGACTGAAAAATCAAAAGATTGTATTATTATATTTTGCGAAGGTGATTCAGCCAAAGCTGGTATTATTTCAGGATTATCATCTGAAGACCGCAACACTATTGGCGTATATCCAATGAAGGGTAAGATTTTAAATGTGAGAGGAGAGAATATTAAAAAAATATCTGAAAACAAAGAGATTACTGAGATTAAGAAAATTTTGGGATTAGAAACCAGTAAAAAATATGAAAGTATTGAAGATGTTCATAAGCTTTTGCGTTATGGGAAAGTATTGTTTATGACCGACCAAGATTTGGATGGTAGTCATATTAAAGGATTGGGTATTAATTTATTTCAATCTGAATGGCCTACACTTGCTAATATTCCTGGATTTATTGGTTTTATGAACACTCCTATATTGAAGGCAAAAAAAGGTTCAGTTGAATTAGATTTCTATAATGATGGAGAATATAATGAATGGAAGGAAGAAAACGACATTAAGGGTTGGAAGATTAAATATTATAAAGGTTTAGGTACTAGTACTGGTAAAGAATTTCGCGAATATTTTGAAAAAAAGAAATTTGTTGGGTTCCAACATTCTGAAAAATCGGATGATGCGATTGATATGGTTTTCAATAAAAAGAGAGCAGATGATAGAAAAGAATGGCTCAAATTATATGACAGAGATGCTTATTTAGATACTTCCAATCCATGCGTGTCGTATGAAGAATTTATTGATAGAGAGTTAATTCATTTCTCTAAATACGATTGTGATAGAAGTATTCCTAATTTAATGGATGGTCTTAAGATTTCATTGCGAAAAATTTTGTTCTCGGCGTTTAAGAAAAATTTAACGAGTGAAATTAAAGTCGCACAATTCTCAGGTTACGTATCTGAACACTCTGGCTACCATCATGGCGAAGCAAGTTTAAATGCTGCTATTGTTGGAATGGCGCAAAATTTCGTTGGTTCAAATAATATTAACTTGTTTATGCCTAATGGACAATTCGGTACCAGATTACAAGGTGGTAAAGATAGTGCTTCTGAAAGATATATATTTACACAATTGAATAAAATTACTAGAAGTATATTTCCTATTGCTGATGACAATGTATTAGAATATTTAAATGATGATGGGTTGTTAGTTGAGCCTATTTACTACGCACCAATTATTCCAATGGTTCTTGTTAATGGCTCTAAAGGTATTGGAACTGGGTTCAGTACTGATATTATGTGTTATAACCCTATTCAAATTATTGAATATATTAAAAATAAATTATTATCTATTGATGAAGATATTGAATTTATTCCTTATTATGAAGGATTTAAGGGTCAAATTCATAAAATTAGTGATGAGAAATTCTTAATTAAAGGAGTTTATGAAAAAATAGCGACTGATAAAATTAGAGTTACAGAATTACCTGTCGGTTATTGGACTGAAGATTTTAAGGAATTACTTGAAGAGTTAATCGAGCCTACACCTGGAAAAGACGGAAAGAAAAATCCTGCTACAGTAAAAGATTATGATGACATGAGTAAGGATACAAATGTTGACTTTACTATTACATTCGCCAAGGGTAAATTAGAAGAGTTAGAAACCTGTAAAGGAGATTATGGATGTAATGGTCTTGAAAAAATATTGAAGTTATATACTACTAATTCTACAACTAATATGCATTTATTTGATGGTGATGATATACTTCAAAAGTATGAAAAAATATCTGATATTATTGACGCGTATTATGAAGTAAGATTAAAATTATATCAGACTAGAAAAGATTATATGATTGATGCTTTGAAGAGAGAACTTTGCTTATTATCTAATAAAGCAAAATATATTCAAGAGAACTTAGATGGGACTATTGATTTAAGAAAAAAGAAAAGGGAACATGTAATTCAAATGTTGGAAGAAAAAGAATATGATAAAATTGATGGAGATGAAGATTATAAATATCTTGTTAAAATGCCAATGGATTCGGTAACTGAAGAAAATGTAGAGAGATTATTAAAGGAAAAGGGAAATAAAGAAGTTGAGTTAGAAACTATTCAGAAAACTACAATTAATAAAATGTGGTTGTCTGAATTAGATAATCTTCAAAAAAACTATATTGATTACAAAGAAGAGAGAAATAGATTAATGGATGGAGAGGAGAAAAAGAAAAAAGTTGTATCTAAAGGTTCTACTGTTAAAAAGAGTGTAAAAAAAACTTTCGTTGTTGCGAATGAAGAAGAGTAAATTTATAACTTAATCCTTGTTATAACTTAATCCTTGTTATAACTTAATCCTTGTTATAACTTAATCCTTAATATTATTTTTAAGAACTTCATCTATTAATTCTTCATTATATTTCTCTCTACAACCTATAAAACTAAACATATTTAATAAATTTTTTTTATTAAACATTCTTTCAAAGCTAGTCAAATAACACCATTCTTTGTTTTCTTTATAAAATTCAATTAACGCATTACTTGTTTTTTTTAAAAAAGGAACCGCTTTTTTATTATTTTTAAACCAACCGCTTTTACTTTGTGCTGAAATGTTCTCTCTAAATTGAATTATTACTTTTGTTTGTGGAAATAATTCTTTAAAATCTTTAATATATTTTATATCTCCAGAATCATATCTTATTTCTTTAAATCCCCATAAATTTGTGGTTTCTTTATTTTTAAACATATTTATAATCGTAATTTTTATTAAATGAACAATTTGAGCATAATTATATGAGTTATACCATGCCGGTTTAATATTTTGTTCAATAATACTTTCATAAGATGCTGGGCTTAAACGTCCTGGAATTTTTTGAGATGAAGCCTCTTTAATTCTTCTATAAAATTCTAATAAGCTATTTATAGCTCCTAAATTTTCACCACATATATTACTATTTGGAATTGTATTTAGAATTCGCTGTAAACTAGTTGACCCTGAACGACCTGTAGCACATATTAACACTATTTTATCATCCATTTTATAAATTATTTTTTAATAATTTTAATTTATTATTACGAATTATAAATTAAAACTTTTTTATATTAAATATTTTTCTTTAAAACCATGGTTTCAATAATAATTGTCTATCTGTGTCATTTGCCATAACAGGATGAGCAATTGGCACTACCAATGTACTAGCATCATCTAAATATTTTATATAACCTTGTGCTTCACTATAAACTTGCTGAACACAATAATCTAATACAATTTTATTTAATTCATTTACTTGATTTTGAATATTATTGGGTAGATTAGCAGCATGCTGTAAAAATACACTTCTCATTATTATTTTTAGTGAATCACAATCTTGAGGACCTATTAAATACTGACCATTTGATCTATGATAAACACCAGCTCGAATACCATTTTGAAGAATTTGAATATTTTCTTGAGAAAAATACACCTGCGATAAAGTATTCGAAGTCCATAAACCTTCAGTAGCATTCCTAAATGTTACACATTGATTAGCTGGTATTTTATCATACATTTCAAATAATGCTGAAGTATTAGGGCTTTTAATATCTACACGTCCATTATTTACTTTATTCATTTATATAAAATAGGTAAATAGAAAAAATTATATTTATTTAATTTATATGGCTACTTTTCAAAAAATAATTCTTGTCATTGCTATTGTAATATTAATTCTTGCTTTAGTAGTTATTGGTATTGCCTTATCTTATAGCAAAGCACAAATATGGCCTCCTATGGTTCCAGCGTGTCCTGATTATTGGTCAATTGATGGTTCTGGTAATAATGCTACTTGTATAAATGTAAAAGATTTAGGAACTTGTCCTCCCAATAGTGGAAGTGCTCATTTAACTATGAATTTTAATAATCCTCCATATACAGGTTCTCAAGGTAATTGTAGCAAATATACTTGGGCAACAAATTGCGGTGTTACTTGGGATGGCATCACATATGGTGTTAGTAATCCTTGTCAAACTACTTCAACTACATCATAAGATTAAAAAAATATATTCTATTGAAATATTATAAATATAAAATTTGTTATATTTATAATGAGTGAAAATGAGATTTTTAAAGATGAATTTATTAAAAAAATTAATAAGTTACCTGAAGTTATAGTTGATTTAATTAAAGAATATATTCCAAGAAAAGTTATAGTATTTACTAATAGAGAGAATTATAATTTGTATCATTCACTTATTTTTAATTGTATTAAAAATTTTGATAATTTTGTAAGAGATATGATTAGACGTGATAATGAATTTATTTTTAATAAAGTTATTAGAGAGAATTTTCATAAATGGTGTAGTATTAAAAAATATAGATATAAAAATATGATTTTCAATAATTACTTTTATTTTATAATTAATTTTTGTATTGAAAATGATTCCGAGAATTGTAGAAAAGTAATTAGTAATTTTTTAAAAGAACATGGATTAGATAAAAATCTACATAAAAAGAATATTATTAAATATATAAAATGGAAGGATTAAATATAAATAATATTCTTAATAGAGACGATAAAGTATCAAGTATAAAAGAAATATTGTATGATTTTGAATTAAATAAACATAATATGTTAATTAAAAAAGGTATATATGTTTTTGGCGACCCAGGAACTGGAAAAACTACTTTTGTAACAAATATTTTAAAAGAGCTTGACTATGATATAATTAAATATGATGCTGGTGACATAAGAAATACTTCAGTCATTGAAGATATAACAAAACATAATATGTCTGATAAAAATATTATGAGTTTATTCAATAAAAAAGCACGTAAAATTGCTATCATAATGGATGAAATTGACGGAATGAATAATGGTGATAAGGGTGGTATTAATACACTAATTAAACTTATTAGACCTAAAAAAACCAAAAAACAAAAGTTAGAAGAGGTTACTATTAATCCTATTATATGTATTGGCAATTATAGAGTTGATAAAAAAATTAAAGAGTTAATGAAAGTATGTAACACTATAGAGTTAAAAACACCTACAAATATTCAAATAACAAATATAGTAAATTTATTACTTCCTAAAGTAGAAGAACAAACTAAATTAAATATTGTTACTTTTGTTCAAGGTGACCTTAGAAAACTTACTAATATTCAAAAATTACATAATAATAAACCTCAGCTATTTGCTAATAAAATAATTGAAAATATATTACAAATTAAGTCATATAGTGATGATACAAAAAAAATTACTAATAAATTAATTAATAACTATTATACCATTAATGAACATAATAGTGTTATGAATGAAACTGATAGAACAAGTGTGGGTTTGTTATGGCATGAAAATATAATAGATGTTATTGAAAAATTTGACAAAAAACAGTCTATACCATTTTATATTAATCAGTTAGATAATATTTGTTTTGCTGATTATATTGACAGAATAACATTTCAAAAACAAATATGGCAGTTTAATGAAATGAGTTCTTTAATTAAAACATTCAAAAACAATAAAAATTTTCATGAATACTTTCAAAAAAAGCAAAAATATAATCCACTAGAAGTAAGATTTACTAAGGTATTAACTAAATACTCTACAGAATATAATAATTCACTTTTTATTCAAAAACTATGTCAAAAACTTGGAATGGATAAAAAAGATTTATTTGGTTTTTTTATAGATATTAAAAACAATAGTGATGATAATGAAATTATTACTTTACTTGAAAATTATGAAATTGGAAAGCTTGATATTAATCGTATTTATAGATATATTGAAAAATATATAAAAGAAAATGCTGCTGGAACTATCGATAAAGAAGTTGAAGATGATGATTTTGAAGAAGATTGTGATGAATAAGAAAGAGAGAAATATTTAATCAAAATCAAAATCAAAATCCTTCATTAGTCCACCAGCAAATAAATTAGATGCTTTTATTCTATTATCTTTTAATAATATTAATTTTGTATTAATAGATACATTTTCATCTTTCAAAATATCTAAAACTCTTTTATTTGCAAAATGTCTATTTATTTTATATAATTCATTTTGCTCTTGGGTTTCATTTTTTAAATATGTATAATCATACCCGTCATATTTATAACTATTATTTTGTAAAGGATTTGAATTATAAGTATTTGAATTTGTACTACTGAAAAATAATTTTTTAATTATTATCAAAAATAATATAAACATCATAATTTATTTTATTATGATATTTTTATATAATTATAATTTATATTTGTATTTATATTTGTATTTATATTTGTATTTATATTTGTATAATTTACTTAACAATAACTGTTGCCGCAGATGGCTTTTTCACCTCTTGTTCAATCATTTTTAATCTTAAATTTTTCTTTTCCTCCCATTTCTTAATTATTTCTCGAGATAAAATAACATGCATATGTGTCATGTACCTATAAGGAGAAGAATAAAATAATGTATTTGAACCATTACTACTTTTACATTCACCTGTTGACAATCCAACCTTAAAATATAAGTCTTCATTACATGTACCTACTTTATCCGCATAAAATTCACCAGTTTCAGCATCGCGAATATGACTTCCCATACAACTACTAGTATAAAACTCTATCTTAGTACGCTTCATCTTACCAGTAGATTCGCGAAGAACTGAACGCCAAAGTTTGTTATAACCTCTGTCCTTTTTTTTCGATTCTTCCAGCATAACTCTTTGTTCAACTGAACCAGCACATGAGCCAGTATCATATTCTTTGTCATCTGGATTATATTGGTCTTTGTAATACATCTGTATTTATTTATACTATATCTATATCTATATCTTTAAGTGAATTTAGAACGCAAATTATTTAACATATTTATGATATTAAAGGCCCTGAACTCGAAAGCTGTATATGTTTTTCTTTTGCTTCCTTAACTTTTTCACTAATTAATTGTTTTATTTTATTCTCCAAATATTCTACTTTATCTTTTAATTGTCCATTTTCAATTGTTAGTTGTTGAATCATGAAACTTTGTTCATTTATTTTATTTTGTACTGAAGGGGAATTGGAAAACATTTGTAATTTATTTATTGTATCATTATAAGCTGATTGTTTTTGCATATGTTCCTTTATCATAGTTTCTCTATTATCTCTGATTTTTTGTAACTGCTTAGTAACATCTGGTTTATTTTCTGGTTTTCCAGGTTCATATATATCCAATAACTTATCTATATCTTCCATAAAAAATTTTAATATTTCGGGCTCTTTTACTAAATCAGCAGGTGTTAAAGTTGTCTCATGCATATTTGGATTTGGACATTGATTTAATAACTCTTTTTTATCAAATGAATTATGATTATGTGAAAAAACTAATATAGATTTTGTTGATTCTAGTTGAACAAATGGAACCGTATAATTTTTTAAAAACTTTTTTTCCTCTGCTACAGATGATTCTTCATCAAATCTTGTTTGTTTTAATAGTTCCTTTCTAAAAGCAAATGTAGCTGCGGTTGAATGATTTGGGCCATATGGTCCAAATTGTAGCATTTTATTTATATGTTTATAATGAATAAACATAGCACTTGAACCAGCACATAACGCTTTGGGATTATTTCTTAACATTTCAACAGCATGACTTATTCTTTCAGGAGGATAATAATCATCATCATCCATATAAACAATTATATCTCCACTAGAATTATCATTTAAAATATTTCGTTTTTTACCTAACGTCATTTTCTGTTCAAATTTTAAATATTTTACTTGTGGAATATGAGATACCAAATCTTCTATTTTATCAGTTCCGTCATCAACAATAATCCATTCTATTTTATCTTTTGGATACAATTGGTGATTAAAACAACTAATCATAGTTTGTATAAAAGGTCTTCTATTAAATGTTGGTGTACATAAACTTACAAGTGGATATTTTGCTAATTTATTTTTATTTTTTCCCATTACTTATTTAATAAACATTTTTTTAAGTATTATTTACGAGATAATTTTTTTCCTAAATTTTTTAATTCCTTGCTTATACTTCCGCCTTTTTGACCAAATACAAGATCGTATAATAACCCGTGTTTTTCATCTACATTTTTTTTATCATTACACGTTTTTTTTGCTTGTTTATAGCTTGTTAATGGGGACAAATGTTCTTTATTAATTGGTGAAAACATATCAATTGATATTATACCAAAATATATTAATGCTAATGTTATTATTGAAAATACACCTGGAACAGTACCTAACTTTGAAAATGCGCTTACAATTACCAATAAACAGAAAATACCAACAATTAAAGATTTATAATATTTAAAAATATCTTGTATTACAGCTGCTGATGTTATACTTTTACCATTCATTTCAGCAGTATACATTATACTTGAAAACATACACCAAAAAATAGAAAAATTTGCTACAAGTAATAAAAATGGTAATCCTACAAAAGGGAATGTAATTATAAATAAAACTGCAAACAATATTACTAACCAAACACCTGACCAATAACCAAACCAGTCAATCAATGTTACTTCACTCCACTTAGGACGACCTGTTCCAGTATCATTCATGTTTGTTTTAAAAAACCAACCCATATTAGCAAACCATAAGTATATTAAATATATTTGGTCACATAATAAAACTATTGCTGTTATTATTCCTATCAATATAGGTCCAAATAAAACAATTAAAAATTCTGGTAATTCATTTAAAATATTTAAAATAAAATTAAATGTTGTATAGTTAAATAATATTACACTTTCTATAATTGAAATAAAATAATTTGCTAAAAAGTTTGAATTAGGTTTGTTTTTATAGTCACGAAACATATCTAAAATTTTATTTGAAGAATTGTATTCATTATAAGGAAATTTTATCTTGTTTGACATTGGAGGATCACTAAAAAGCGTATTAAAAATATTTATATTTATTGGTTGAATATTAGGTTTTGTATCTTCATATGGAAAACATTTATTATCTGTTGGTAATATATTTGATTGACTTAACTTACATGCATATAATACTAAACCACTACTCGCATAATAAACACCAATAATAATAAATAAAATAAATACGTTAAATACAAAACTACCTATATTAGATATATAATTTGATTGATTTGATGAATTCAATTCTTGATTTTTTTCATCAATAGCAGAAGTATCATTAGAATCAGACATTACTTATATTAAAATGATATAAAATATTTGTTATTTTTATTTACTAAAATGCCTAATTAAAAAAAATAAATTTTTATATTAATTTATATTATATGGAAATATCTTCAAAACAATATAATATATTATTTTTGGCACTAATTTTTTTTATTTTAACAGTATCAATATTTAAATGGATAGATTATTTAACAAATGATAGTTATGTTACTGAATTTTTTACATCTGGTCCTATAAGTGAAATGTATAATGGTTCAACAAGTCATACAGTTGATTTACCTTTAACAACAACTTATAGTTGTCGAAATTTTTGTTCACCTACTTCTAGATGTGCTATAACTGGTCAACAATGCTTTACTGATATTGACTGTCCTGGTTGTCAGCCATTTTCACCACCTTTACCAAAAAATGCCGATACACCGGTTCCAGGAGACAATGATGCTGGTAAACTAACTTTAGGAGTTACGCCTCAATATTCACCTTTAACAAGTGGTTATGGAACTTATCAAGCATTAGTCACTCCTAATCCATTCGATAAACCCGCTATGGCAAATTTTGGTGTAGATACGTGGAAAGCTTCATTTAATGAAGAAGACTATATATTTAATAAAAGATATAAGCCCCCTCAACTTCAATATATGCCTAATTACCCAAAAACATATAGTTTAACAGGAAATTTTATTGAAGATGGTCCATTTGCTTCTAACGCAACTCTTCCACCTAAAAAAACTAATTTTTATTAATAGTAACTTCCTTTGCGATTTTCTTAATGATTTTGTTTTCATTATCAAAATCTTCATTACCAGAACCACCCATTGCTTCTATAATAAGTTTATTATATTGGTCTGAATACGGAGAAGCACTTTTAATACAATCAGGATGTTTTTCTTTAAATTCTGGTATTAATCTTGAATTTTTATTTGCGACACGTTTAATGGCTTTGCGTAATTTTTGTTTATCTTCATTTTCCTTTTCCCATTTGTCTTCATCTTTAATATACATAACTTCTCTCTTTGAGTCACTACAATGAACTGGTCTTTTATGAACATCAAGTGCTTTTAAATTTTTAACAATAATATTAGAAATACCTTCTACAAATCCTAATTTTCCGACACACTCTAAATCTGAAAGTTGTAGTTTAAGCGAATCGACAAAGTCAGTTATATTCATAGCATCTTTACATGTTTCATTTAAAAATACATTAAGGTTAAATGTTTTATTATGCGAGTTATTATTACTATTTGTTATAATAGTATTACCTGTACTATTTTTACATAGTTCTATTACATGTTTTTGTAATTCTTGATTATATTTTTGAGTTTCATTATTTTGAGTGATTAACTCTTGATTTTGTTTTACAACTTCTAATACAAGATTTGTCAATACATTTACATCAGTAGTGGTATTAATAGTATTTAAAATTTTTGAGCTGAGAGTACATATTTTCTTATGTTTGGACAATCCTTGACTATATTTATATTTTTTACCGCATACACAGTCATAATTTGTTTTTGGACATTTTTGCTCGTTTTGCTCATTTTTTTTGTCGGAAATGTATCCAGAATGTATCCTTATGTGTTTATCGGTTAAAAAATGTCTGTCTAAATTATATTTTTTAGAGCATTTATAGTCACATAGTAAACATACGTGCTCCTTTTGCTCCTTTTGCTCTTCATTTTTGTCCATATTGTATCCTTAGATAAAAATATCTAAATACTTTTTTTGTAAAATAAAAAAAAATTATCGTAACAAATTGAAAATTATTTTTTTTGTGACCAGACCAAAAAATTCAATTATGCAGTTAAATTTAATTTTTTCACATAAAATATTTTAGGTTTTCAAAAATGGACAAAAA
>Ga0114973_10001575_pt1 | contig 16880 bp, 29 predicted proteins | sample M_140807_MF_Meta_FD_87025 | JGI IMG/M metagenome (GOLD analysis project Ga0114973, IMG submission 87025) | Freshwater microbial communities from Lake Montjoie, Canada to study carbon cycling - M_140807_MF_MetaG | ecosystem: Environmental > Aquatic > Freshwater > Lake | place: Lake Montjoie...
ACTATATGTTCTTTGCTAATATTATGAATATTCACAGAATGTGCGAGGCTATACTAGAAATGGATCCAATGCAAGTTGATGCTATTCTTCAAGATGGTCACGGATGGGCAACAGATCACATAGCAACTTCTAAAGATGATGTGGAGGAAGTTTATAATTTCCTTTATGCTGATTCTCAATTTAATCATGATACTGAAGAAGTAGAAGGCGACGAAAAGGGTATGATATCCGACGGAGAAAATTGCTAACAAAAAAACAAAATGAGACACTTATCACTATTTAATGACTTTGACAAAGTAGAAGAATCTTTTAATTTTGACTCTGATAATATTTTAGAAGCTAAATTAAACCAGATGTCTATGCTAAGAGAAAATTGCATGGCTTCTTGGGACTTTTCTATATTTAAGGATTTCTTTGGAGGATCTTTAAACGAGAATAATACTGAAGAAGAAAATCAATATCTTTTAGAGAAAGCTTATTACACTTACGAGTTAGGTGTTTTATACGAGAATAAACAGGATTGGTTTACTTCTAAAGGAAATGTACTATACTTAAAGGACAATTCTATTGCAGAAGGACACGTAGTTCTTTTTAAAAATGAACAACTTCATATAATTACTGAAGGTACATTCGATAAATTGCAGAATAAAGCTGATCTTCTTTTAGAAGGATTTTTTTCCGATGCATGGAATGCTACAACAAAATTTGTATCTGGTGTAGCAGATGATATTAAAAAGGTAGTTAATACATACGTAGTAGAGCCTGTTAAAAAAGCAGCAGAATATGTTAGTGATAAGGTAGGTAAAGCTTGGGACGCTCTATCAAGTGGTGCTAAAGCAGTTTGGGACTTTTCAAAACAGATTATATCTGCAATAGGAACATTCATAAAAGAAAATCCTCTTACAGCCTTAGGTATTTTAATACAGATTATAGGTACTATTCTATCCTTTATACCGATTGCACAGTTTCTAGCCCCTATATGCGCAATGATTGCAGGAGGTATTACAGTTTACGAAGGAATAACTAACTTAATCACTGCTAGTAAAGAAGCTGCAGGTGCTAAAAAAGTTGGTGATATAGTAAAAGGAGGGGGAAAAGTAATATTTGGATCTGCAAGCTTACTCCTTGGGATTAAAGATTTAATTGCCTCCGCATCAGAAGCACTTCCTGGAATGGGCGCAGTAGGTATTGCAATTAAAACTAGCGTTGTTTCGTGGTCAACTAAATTTTCAGCAACTGCATTTGGTAGTGTGGCTTCTGTTGGAATAGGTAAAACATTGGGATGTTCTAAATGGCTAGGAGAATTTTTTGCTACACTTTGTGAAAAAGCACCATTTATGTCTAGAATTAAAGATCTTGGTGATGATGCTACAAAAATACAAAAAGCAGTAAAAACAGGAACAAAAATCACAGCTAAAGGTGCAGATGCAGCACTGGATAAAGGTAAAGAAGCAGTACTAGATCACGAAGAATATCAAGAAGAGTGGGACGAAACCATCAATGAGGATAATAATGGGGAATGGGGATTCGGCGATTTAGTAATAAACTTTATGGCTTATGTAGGTAGATCTTGCTTTGGATGGCTTTATGATGTAGTAATAGGAGCTATCTCAGGAATAGGTAAAGTTATTAATGGTCTTTTAGAACTTCCAGGAAGAATTACTAAGGGTATTGATAAATTCAAAAAAGAACAAGGTGGATCTTTCGTAGGTGGTATAATATCTGGAGCACTATCTTCTGCTGTTAGACCTATGACATCGTGTGCTCAAAAATTCATTGATGTATACATTAAACCTAAAGTCTCATCAACTACCAATTGGATGGTATCATTAGGTAAAAGAAACGGAGAGATTTCTAAAAAAATAGCAGGAAATGCAAATTTAAAATCTCCAGTGGATGGTATCAAACAGCAAGGACTTCAGAAAGTTGAAGTTAAAAAAGTTGAACTATCAGCATCAGATAAGGCAGGTATTAAAAAGATCGGTACTACTGGTATTGCAACAATAGTTAAAGCAGGTGGGGGAAGTCAAAAGATCCTCGATAAAATGAAGAATAACCAGGGGGAATTTAAAAAAGAATTCCCAGGAGTTGATAAACTAAATGGGACTTGGGGTCAAAGTAAATCAGGTGAGGCTACATTCACCTATAAGTCAAAGATGGCAGGAGGTAATGTCACACTATTTAAGAATTCAAGATATTATGTTTTAGATGGTCCTAATAAAACACTAAAAGGTGACTTCAAAAGCACAGATAAAGGTGTAAATCTTAAAAAGCCAAAAGAAGGCTGGAAAAAAGAGGTTAAAGAATCATTAGTATATCTGAAATCTCAAAAAATGTTTTCAACGTAAAGAGGGATATATACAATATAAAATAAAAAATTAGATAAGATGGAAATGAAAAAACAAGTGCTATCATTTACGGAGTTTATAAATGAAGCGTATTCTATGATGGTTAATGAAGGTAGAACATGGGACGACGTTAAGACTTTATTAAGCGATAAGTTAAAAGACGACGTAAAGACAAATCTAGCTTATATTGAAGATTTATTGAAATCTGATGCTAGACCGGAGTTTAAAGGTGATATTTTAGTATCAGCGGGAGAATCTTTTTCAAGAGCTATTGCAGAAATACTTGATGGAAAGTACACTAATATCGAATCAATTGAGTCAGAGATTAATCAGATAGAATACAACGAGGTTATCCAAGGAAGTGTTTTTGTAGTAAAGTCTGCCCCAATGAATACTAGTTATAGTCTTTACGGAGGGTTTTCTGAGGAAGACGGAAAAATGAAAATAGGGGATTTATTAAATCTTCTTAATACTAGAAATATCAGTAAGCTTAGTTCAGTTATAACCAAAGCAAACAAAAAAGGAAAAGCAGAATTTGATAATATTACTAAATACGACAGACAACAAGGGCTTTGGGACGTTTTACATCTTTCAGGAGAAGGTAGAAAAATTGAGGGATCAGGATCACAGGATCTATATTACATAACAAAAGCGGAATCTCAAATAGAAATAGGAAAATGGGAAAATGACAAAAAAGTTACCCCTATTTCTGGAGTGGAACCAACGAATATGTCAATGGATATTGGAACGAAATATATAAATAATCCTGGTTCAAAGACTAGAACTGTAGATAAAGAATTACAAAAAGCGGGATCTGCAGTTTTCACTTATGTTTTTTATACTTTAGATCCTAAACTTACAAAAGCTGGTAGAAATAAAGGAGTTGATAAAAAAATTACTGACATTAAAGAAACAAAAATTCCAATAAAAACTCCAGACGTAACTGAAACAATAGAAATCGAAGATAATGGAGTACTTTTCACTAAGGGTACTGCAGAATTAACTGAAGCTGGTAAAAAACAAATCTATAATGCGATAACTCAGAATTTTACTTCAGTTTCTGAAATATCAATACAAGGATCAGCTTCACAAGAAGGAACGGTTGATATTAACACGCAACTTTGTATAGATAGAGCAGCATCAGTAGAGACTTATTTAAAAACTGTTACATCCGCTATAATTACAGCATCAAAAACAGCTATTATTCAACCGAAATCTCCAGATACTCCTGAAGCAGTAAGAAAAACATTTAGAAATGTTACTTTAACTATAAAAGGAACTAAGCTTACTCCTGGTATAGTAGGAACGAAAACTGCATACGTTCCTAAAACTGCTGGAATTAAATGCGATAAGATTGTAATAAATGAAATAACTATGAAATTTAATGTTGTGATAGATCCAGACAAGGCTAAAAAATCAGTAAGAGGTGTTACTGGTAGAAAGAGCAAAAACCGATAATTATTAATACACACAAAAAAATCCGCTCTAAAGCGGATTTTTTTGTGGGCTATATTTTTTAGTCAATTGCTACGATGAAGTAGCATTGATCTCCTACTACCACTTCTTCTACCCAAAATTTTGTTGGTACATAAGATTTAAAGTAACTAGCAAATTCCGGTGCTTCGATAGTTTCATAAGCTAACTCGTAGAAGAATGAATAAGGAATTTGATTGTAATATTCCAACGGAATCATAGCAGAAGTATGGATATGTCCTTGGTCTTCTACTGGATCTAAAGATCGACCGCTCTTTACTTCTTTTAAATAATTAATACTCCCGTTCTTAAGAGATGGATCTAATTTAAGATCGTATCCGTATCGCTGATTTAATACGATTGCGATAGAATCCGTGATCTTATCTAGATTCTTGTTTACCGGAGTATTTGTTTGTGAACTGCCGATAGATGAAAAAGATGTTAAAGCTAATCCTAAAGCGATAACTAAAGCTGAAAAAGTTGTTTTCATAATTTCTGTTTTTTAATTGTTAGATAAGACAAATGTAGATTAATCTCTTTGATATAAAAAATGATTTCTAAAACTTTCTAAAAAAAAATGAAATAAAGTTGGATATATACTAAAACAACAAAATAAATATCATGAAAATGAAAAAACAAATAATGTCCTTCAATGAATTCATAAATGAAGCATATCAAATGATACTAGAAGCTCAAACTTTCGAGGAGGCAAAACAGAAGTTATCAAAACTATTAAATTCCGTTGGAGTTAAAGCACTAGGTTCTTTAGAAACTTTACTTAAATCTAACACTACACAGACTGGTAAAGATGATAAAATGTTAAATTTTGCTGGTGAGAAATTTAACAAGTTAATCTCTATGTACGATGGTAAAAATAGAAAAATAACGGAGATCACAGTATCTTTAGATCAAATCGGAAACACAGGTGATAATAAAATAGATGTTATACAGGGAAATGTTTTCGTTTCTAAAACAGTTAATAACGGAGGTCAAGGAGAAACTGTTGTAGTAAAAGATGGTAAAGCTAATTTAGTAAATTTATTAAGTACAATAAACAGTAGAAATATATCTAATAAATCTGCAGACGGTCCTTTCGAGTACAACGAAAAGAAAAAGCAGTACGTAATGAAGGCAGAACAGGAAGGAGAAAGAAAAGGTATATTTGCAGGATCTGGTACTGATAAGCAATACATTTTAACCGATGTAGGAACAGCAGGATTTGAATTCAATTTACAAAAAGGAAAAGAAGCTGCACCTTTCTATGTAGAACCTACTAATACTGTAACTACTGCACCATTTACTTTCGAAAAAAGAAAATCTATTAAAAAAGGTGAAGAAGATTCACTTTATTGTACATTAGTAACTTATTTGATTAAACAAACTATTCCAAACGGAGGTAATCCAACATCAATTGAAAAAGTTGATAAAGTTGTAAAGATATTACCTGGTGGTGATGAAAGCTTAAATATCGACATACAAGATAATGGAACTTTATTCGATAAAGCTAAATCAGTATTAAAAGAAGAAGGTAAATCTAACATCTCGAATGCTATTCTTAACCAATTTACTTCAGTTACATCTATCGAGGTAATTGGAGGAGCTTCTAAAGAAGGTGATGCTGCTTTCAATAAAAAATTATGTCAAGATAGAGCAAAATCAGTAGAAGCTTACTTAAAAACAATAACTTCTGCGGATATAACAGTTTCTGCAGAAGCTAACATTCAACCAGCAGAAAGTACTGAGGATCTTAAGACATGGAGAAAGGTTACTTTAAAAGTTACAGGAGCTAGAGTGGCACAAAGCTCACCTCAAGAACAGATTAGTTACGTTGCAAGAGCTAAACAGTTCAAACCAGATGCAGCTATATTAGCTCAAGTTTGCTTTGAATTTAAAGTAGAGGTTAGTGAGTCTTAATTATTAATATTAAAATGCAAAAAAGGCCTAATTAATTAGGCCTTTTTTATGAGATAACATTTATTAGTTTAATGAGATAATAAGATAGTATCGGTCTCCAACTTTTTTGCTAGTTACCCAAAATTTAGTAGGGTGAAACAATTCAAAGTATTTTACAAATTCTGGTTCCTCGATAGTTTCAATAATTCCATTTGCAAAATATTGAGGCGAAAATTCTAATGGACTTGAATCCATAGAATAAAGATCATGTAAATACCCTTGACCTTTTACCGGGGATTTTTCTTTTTTGGAAATATAAGATTCCAAATAATTGTAGCATCCGTTATCCATTCCTGAATCTGAAGTTAATACATAGCCAAATTTTTCTAAAAGCGCTTTGCTAATTGACTCTTTGATTAATGAAAGATCATCAGATTGATCGATGGTTGATACAATTGTGTCGTTTCCTTTGTATTCAATAGTACTTGCATTAGCAAATAAAGGAAATAATACTAAAGATAACTTAATTAGATTTTTCATAGCTTTTTATTTTTTTAATTGTTAGATAAGACAAATGTAGATTAATCTCTTTGATATAAAAAATGATTTCTAAAATATTCCTCATAAAAATGGATATATAAGAAAAAGAAAATAGCATTTACATGAAAAATAAACACATCAAAATGTTCGAAAGCTTTTCTTCTGAAAACTACGAACAAGAAATAGCAAATTCGATTTTTGAAAATTGGAAAGAAAATAACTTAGTAATGTTATCGTTCCTATTCGAACAAGATTACTGGGACGAAGAAGAAACTCTAAGTGCTGGAGAAAAAAGAGCTTTAGATAGAGACTTCCAAATTTTAAGTAAAGAACAAATGGCTGTACTTTACTTAAGAGCCTTAGGAGCTGAGGAAGGAGATCCCGGTAAATATGTAATGTCTATTAGAGGATTAAGAGATTTCGGAGGTGTAGATGAAAATACAGGAGCTTTCGTTATAACTATCCCCGCTTTAGCTGATGCTATCGGACTAGAATCTGCTAGAACGGTATCTAGAACAACAAATAAATTTAAAAACTTAATTAGTGGTGTTGGTGAAACTATGGGTGAAGCTATCTACCCTAAAATTCTTAAGGCTTTTGAATTCTTCAAAAATGAATCTCCTACTAATTTAGCAGTTGTTGCTTCTTCTATTATCCAAGATCCTTTAACTTCTACAAAAAACAGAGATGAATCTGAGGCTCAAAAAGATGTTGCTTCTGTACAAAGAGCAGAAAAATCTAAAAGTACTCTCAGAATAGGAGAAATGGTTTATATGCTAGTTAGAGATCTTAAAAGAAACCCGGTATTCAGTGATATCAGAAAAGCTGAAAGAATAGCAATTAGTAAAATTGCAGGAGAACTTGCAATGGACACAATGAAAGTTCAAATGGCTTACGATAAGTTCAAAACTAGTAGAGGACTTTAATCAAAAGATAAATACCAATAAACATAGCCACTACTGAAATTAAAAATCGGTAGTGGTTTTTTATTTTACTAAGGAATTTTTCTTCTGAATTAATATACAAACACTCCTCAAATATAGATGCCCGATCTTCTTCAGTTACGTATAATGGATCGTCTGGAAAGTTAGGATCTGCTCCATTTCTTATTAGATCATTCTTAAACATTATCTCCTCAACAATACATTCATCCAAGACGAAACTACGGAAATATATCCTAGTGTAATGTTCCCAACAAACCACAATTGATATTATAGGGATAATAAAGAATGTGGGGAACACAACTTCTATTAGTGCAGACACGATAATAGTAGATGCAGTGAATACAAAAGGAATACCAGAAGGTATTGGGAATCTTCCAAATAAGTAACCAGTTCTAGCATTGTTTTCCAATCTCTCTAGGTAATAAGCGTTTCCTTCCATAGTTTTTATTTATTCTCCAAAAGTAGAACAATCCATTTGATTAAAAAAATGATTCCACAAAAAAAGCCCCGAAGGGCCCTTTAGGATTTTTGTGAGTTTCTGATTAAGCGTTAGCCCAACGGAAACCTCCAGCTGTTTGACAGATACCTCTAACTACTTTAGAGATAGATCCAGTGTTAACACCAGTAGCTCTCATAGCATCGGACATAGAATTATACTTGCGGATTCTACGACCACGTGGTGTAAATTGAATCACTGCTACTGTGTTTCTCGTAGAAACGCTTGCTTTTTTAACAGCCTTAGCTTTCATCGTAGCTTTAGGTGTTGATTTTGTTTTTGTACTCATAATTTATTAGTTTTAATTATACTAATTATACTCAAAACCGGCTTAAAAGTTTCATTTTAAACGGTTTTCGAATTGAGATATATAGGTTAAGATGAAAAAGAATAAAAGACGCATAAAAACTTTTAAAAACTGGTTACTCGCAAGAGATTCTGCGTCAAGGATATCTACTGAACCGGATTATCTTGGATTTTTTTCAGAAAGCTTGGAAGATCAACAAATTACTAAGTACGATGTAATGGGTTTGTTTGACGCAATAACAGATTCCACTCCACTTAAAAGATTTTTTAAATTCAGTGGGTCTAATCTAGGGATTAGTAAAGAAGTAACCCCGACAGATCTTCTCAGTAGTCAACTTCGAATAAATCTAGGATCATCAAATTCTTATCCCAATATAATTAGATTTATAATATTTCTGGAACCGGAACCTCCTAAAGAATCTTATACTGGTATTGTAATAGAGCCAACACTAGGAGAATATGATTTAAAAGAAAAAGTGTCATCTCCTTCTTATTTAAAAATGATAGCTAAAATACCATTATCTTATAAATATGATAAAAAGAAGATCTCAGATACAGTAAAGGATCTTATAAGGCTATGTTTTGAAGGATTAACAGAAGAAGGCACTTATCAATACAGATTCCTAAATTGGTGGATGGAAAATATAATCTTCAAAGGCGATGAATGGGAATCATCAAGTTTACTTTTTGAAAATGCTTTAGTAGAATGGATGAAAAATGCAGACCCTGCAGATGTCCAACAGGCATATATTGATTTCTTCCACGATCCGAAAGGCAAAAAGGAGAAAATAGAAAAATCTAGATATTATTTAGATTATGATACTATAACAAAGGGAGTAAAAGAAGCTATAAAAGAAGCAGGGATTGAATTAGACGGTACTGACCGAGGGTCTTCCCTTCTTTCTAGGTTTGATTCCTAAGTTCCTCTTATAAGAAACTTTGCCCTGTCCTATCCTATCCAACGTGAATTGATTTAATTCATTAAACTTGACTATCTGAAAGGGGTGGATTTTATTCTTTCTTTCATATATTAAAATAGATTCCAGCCCACAAAGAATAAAGTATTGCTCTAAAGGTATAGGTGGAAGATCTCCTGTTCCCATAATATGACTCACATAATCGTAAACCTCTCTCTTTTGTATCCTTGATGTTCTTGTTGGATCGATGATCTCTGCAAGTTTAAGACTTAACATACCTCTGCCTAACCAGTTCCTTAGAGAATTCCTAACTATCGAATAATTAACAACTTCTCGTGGTGTTTCTGGACTAGCCTTAAATACTATCATTTCGTCATCCTTAGATTCAAGCTTCCATATCTTGCCATTCAATTCTATAAAACCACGAGGGCAAAGAAAAGACTCGCAAAAATGTCTTAGTCCTTTTCTTAGGTCATTGTTATTAGAATCAGTTAAGCTACCTAAAAATCCTCCTTGTACAAGAGCTTGTATGATAGTACCTAGATCGGTAAAGAAAGACGTTGCTTCAGTTAATCTAAAATTGTCCGCGTACGATTTAACCTCTATTTTTTTATCAGATCCCTTAAAAAGTATATCGGGTTTTCTTTTGCCTCCTGAGAATGAAGTCTCAGCTATAAGCAAGCACATAATTTCGCCAGCTCCTAGATAGGAATGAGTCCACTCTGAAACAAAGATCAGGGTCTTGTTATACTTTTTATTGGAAAGTATTTCATTGTTTAGATTTGATATGGAATCTTCTATAGGAAGGGTTCGATTGATCTTTATAAATTCCCAGAATTTTTTAAAAGATGCTTCGTTATCATTTATGTGAGATTGCAAAGATGAGATAAATTTCTTGGTTATAGCAGGGCTAACAGATTTACTTCTGAAATATGATTCGAATTCTTCCCAGTAGATGTCTATAATCTTTCTTCTCATTCGTATATTATAGACATTGAATTCCAAGAAGTTACAAATACTACTCCTCTCTATTCCAGAATGGCTTTTGATATTTAGGCCGGATCATCTTCCAAACTATATCATCATAGTTCTTACCGTCCCATATAGAAAAACAGATAGCCTTTATAGAAGGTTCAGTTTTGCAGAATTCTAAGTGCTGTGCAAATTCTTTCTTAGTAGGCTCGATCTCACGATCACTGTATTTTCCGTATCTGAAATAGTAGTGAATCTTTCCAGCTCTTTCCTCTATAGCATATTTGTGATATCTAAGATCTGTTATTGTTTTTCTAACCCAAGCATCGAATTCGTCAGGTACTCTTTCAAGAAGAACATTTATATCTCTTCCATCCTTTAATGCTTCCCATATATCAACATTAGAAAAATTAGTAAGAAGCCTATGCAATCTAACATATTCTTCGAATTTTATTTTCATTCTAAAATTACCAGGTTGAAATCTAAGAATAAATCCCTCCTCGTTTTTTGTGTTTTTATCCTTTAAAGATTTATAAAGATCTTCACCGAAAGAGAAGTGCTGCTCACATTTAACTATATCGGATTTTTTTATACCGCTGCCTTTAAATAATGATAAAGATGTTGTCCAGTGTTGTTCTTCCCCATTAACAGAAGTGCTTAGGAAAACTATTTTCTCTTCATTTTTGTAGTCAACTACAATTCTGTTATCCGGATAAATTATTTCAACTATATAGGTTACCTCCTTGAAGAAGACCTGATCAAAAACAGAATAGTTTTTTCTTAGTATTTCCATTCCTCTCTTCGCCTGATCTGAAGTAAAAGATCCTTTAGTTGCAAGATGCCATTCATCTTGGTAATAAAAGAGTATACCTAGGGATCCGTCCATCTTTTCTTGCACATAAACATAATCTCCTTTAGTCGGAGCCTGATCAGCAACTTCCTCGTAATTAAAAAACTTACTGAAAGCAGAGGCAACAACATATCCTTTATCGTCTATTATTGTTCCTCTCATAGACAATGTTACTTCGTCCCAATCATTCTTAAATTGAGTTTCCCTAGAATAATTATAGATGGATATAGGAAGAGTCGGGTGAGGATTTCTTTCTATCCTTCCTTCGTTAACATATTTGTTAAGTGTCCTTATAGCGTATTTCTTTCTTTCCATTTCCAGCTTTTTTCTAAATTATCTATATCGAATTCAACCAGCATATTATCTGCAGCACCTAGGTATATTAATTTACCCCAATGTGGTCTTGATTTGAATTCTTCCTGCTTGGATACTTTCATTCTGTCAAATTGATGAAATCTCATATGATCCTTACAAAGATCTGCAACTGTTTCCACATCAGTTTCGTATCTGTTCATCCAGTCCTGTACCTCTTTATTACTTCGTATAAAGCTCGCTACTTGCGTATCGTGTCCAGGGCAAGTAGGAAATCCGGTTTTAGGATTTATTGCTAATGTATCTAGCTTAAATAGATCGTGCATACATCCTGCGAATATAAGATCTATGTCATTAGTTAGCATCAATCTCTCAGTCACTATACGTATGTGCTCAAAAGTATTGGGCTCAGGATGATAGTCAGGTCTTTCTCTAAGAGTCTTAAGCTTCTCTAGACGATCAGTTACACTACTTGGTGTATTTGTTATCTCCAAGAAGTGATTAAAATTTTCAAAACGTATTTTTAACATATCGCAATATTATAGAAAAAACTCGAATAAAAAAACCGATTCCTAGGAACCGGTTTTTTCTATATATAGGGAAGCAAAAAAAACAGTTTATAAGCTGCTTTTCTACAGAGGACATTAAATATACTGTTAATAAGTGAAAAAATTTCACCATTATTGAAAAATTCTCGGAGTCCGCGAATAAAAAGAATATATATAAGAAAAACAAAGGAAAAGATGAGTATTAAAAACTATCCAGAGTTCAAGAAGATACAGGAAGTAAGAAGAACTAAAAAATGTCCAGTTCTTAACTTCAAGCCAATCAGAGAATCAGAAGCTTATAAAGATATGACTGCAATGGGTTGGACAGAAATGATAGCAGAAAATCCAATCGGTATTGAAACACAAGGCACTGAAGAACAAAGATATTTCAAAGATCGTTTAGGTAACATTGCATTTAAACACGAATCTATGAAATCTCCTAAACCAGGATATCCTCAATATAATATTATGCACAATGGAAGTATTAGAGTGGTTGTAGGACCTTCTAAATCTTCAGAATTTCCTAGATTAAATACAGATCTAAGAAGAGCTTGTATGACTACTGAAGATTATCTTTTTAAAATGGGATTTCTGATCAAGTACATACTAATGCAACAAGGAGTTCCTATAACAGAAGAAGAACTTCTAGGAAACGAAAGTTACAAAGATGTTGTTAGAAGAAAAATGGAAGAGAATCCTGAAATAGTTAAGAACTTTGAAATCCCTCCTAGCTTAAAAGGAGAAGATTTAGGAAAAGGTGCTAACATATTGAAAAGATTCGGAGGATTCGACGATTAATAATATAAAAAAAATAAATTGGAAATTTTACAGATTTTAATAACCGGTATTTTTTCTGTAGTTGTTGCCCTCGGATCTATATGGTTAAAGCATTATCTTGATTCTAAGAAGAAAGATAGCGACGAGGAAAATCACGAAAGAATATCACAACAAGATGTTGATTCGATGCTAGAAGTACAAGAATTTCTAGATCAGTTTAGAAAAAAGTGGGATCTAGATAGAGTTGGTATATTCCAATTTCATAATGGAGGTAAATTCTTTCATGGAGTTCCAATGAAGAAATATTCTCAAACATTTGAATCAGTTTCTTCGGGAATTGCTAAGGCTAAAGAACACAATCAAAGTGTTTTTGTTACTGAGCATCCATCCTTAATGAAAAACCTCAGCGAACAAGAATTCTTCTCTGTTGATGCTGAAGATCCAGTATTAGACTACATTAGAGGTAAAGTAAGAGAAGAAGGTATATTACAAATCATATCATCTCCAGTTAGAACATTATCAGGTCAACTAATAGGATTCGTTCAGCTTCATACAGTTAAGCATAAAATAGAAATAACTGAAGATCTTAAAGATGATGTTTTCGAATTAGTTTCTGTCCTTTCTGGTTATCTCCTAAGAAAATAATATTCTTAAAAAGGAGTATCCAAAGCCATTTTAATAATATGAAATTCATCGGCTTTATACTTTGACATAGCTTCTAGCATATCCTCTCTACTTAGCTTACTAAGAAAGTAAGATTTGTCTTCCACTATTTTTTCGTAATCTTCTTCGCCAAGTGAGTTGTCCCACAATTCATAAAAGTAACCAAGTGCATGGTCCCATCCATAAACGAATTCTTTATTTTCTCCTAGGTCTACTACGTATCTACTCATAATTAATAAGGGTCAGTTGTTGTACTTACGGTTGTTGAATCTACATACACGGTATCTTCGGGTATCTTAACAGCTTTAAACATTTGGTAGTCCTCCCTCTCAAGATGCTTATCCTTTACAGATAGGTATAAACATATAGTAGCAGCACAATCTAATAATAAAACAAATGTTAATGCCCATATTAAATACTTAGTCATCTTAGTCTCCATAAGTTTCGTTTTTAACTATACATTTACCATTTTTTAATACATCAAGTCCACATTCTGCAATGAAAACTTTTCCACATTTGAAACAAGACCAAGTTACATTTCCATTATTATCTCGCTCTTGCAAATCTTGTAGATTAAACTTATGGCTACAAATTAACTTTTTTAATTGAGATATTAATTTCATTCACTACCTCCGTAAGTTTCGTTGTACACTTCTTCTAATATAGATATTGCTTCTTCTTGATTGTAAATATTTCCTTCAAGTTTAGCAATTATTTTATTTGACGTCTTGTTGCACCACCTAGCAATTTTAGTTAAAATGCTAACTGTTAAAACGTGAACTCTCCAAGTTAATTTATTCATTGTTACCTCCGTAAGTTTCGTTGTAATAATACTCTGCTTCATCTTGATAACCACAAGAATTAATAGCATCTATTATCTCCTTCTTGTGCATTGCTTCGGCTTGTTGGAAAATATAATTCAATTCAGAATCTGTGTGTTTTTTGGTTATTATTTTATCAAGTAACCAATAAATGCTAATTTCTTTCTTTTCCATAGTTATTTAGTTTTTAGTTTCTCCGTAAGTTTCGTTGTAGTATTGTTCAGCATCTTTAGCACTTCCCCAATCTGAGCAGCCATATTTTACAGCACTTATAGTCTGTTCCTTCTCCATTTGCTTGGCTTGTTCAAATAATGGTTCAGAGTTCATAAGAGAGTACCTCTCCTTTAATTGTTGCTCTAATAATTCAACCGCAGTTTGTTTCTTTTCCATAGTTATTTAGTATTTAGTTTTAACTTCAACTTTAAATGTTAATCTAAACCATAACCAAAATATAGTTTTTTCTTGGCATATTAAATAATGATTATGCTCTTCACTAGATGAAAGTTTTTTATCAAAATTCTCCCATACTCCACACATAGTTGGTTTTATATAACAATAACGTGAAGTTGTTAATTTAATAGAAATACCTTTATTATGCCATTGTTGTTTTTCCCAAATGAAATAGTTTTTTATTTTCATAGTTATTTAGTTTCAGATTTAAATTCATGTGTTTGTTGTCCAAAAACGTCATCTATCACACTTTGTGTATGACCATCTAATTTTAATGCTAATTCAAGAGCATCTTTGATTGCGTAACGGTAAGTACAATGTTTAGTGTCAATAGTTACAATTGCACTTTGTCTTTCCTCGTTTGTTCTGTCAATGATAATTTTCATAGTTATTTAGTTTTTAGTTTCTCCATAAGTTTCGTTGTAGAATTGTTCACCTGAAAAATTTAACTTGTACTTATCACCTTGTTCATAGGCATCTTTCATCTGCTCCTTCTCCATTTTTTGTGCTTCATAAAACAAGTTATGATGCATAATGAGAAAGTCAGTGTTAGTAATTTCACCGTTGTTCTTTTTTACAATTAATTCATGTGAGGCATTTGCATACCATTCAACCGCAGTTTGTTTCTTTTCCATAGTTATTTAGTTTTTAGTTTCTCCTTTAATGCTTAAAGTAGATGCTGGCGTAGTCAGCATGGATTCAAACTTTTGTGATACTTGTTTACTCTCTTGTTGTTGTCTTTGCCATTCAGCACCTTTTTTAGCACCGTCTTCCCATATCTCTTGGGAAAAGCTACCTTCAGGGTAGCCTTCTCTTTCTAAAAATTCTTCAAATGTTTCTTTTTCCATAGCTTTTAATCTTGGTTTAATTGTTTCATACTTTTTATTTAGCTCATCTGCAAATTCATCAGCAGTTTGTTTCTTTTCCATAGTTATAAATTTTTAGGTTTAAGATATTCAACACATTCTTTACGTAAGCAAAACCATGCAGGATATGGTCCTGCTACCATTTCTTTTTTGCAAGAGGTGCAAGCCCAAGGATATGTAATGGCGTTTGGTCTTTTCTTTTCCATAGTTATTTAGTTTTTAATAAAATTAAACTTCTCTCCGTTAATGAAGCCAAGATATAAACCACTTGGTAAGTCAGTAACATCAATTACTTTGTCATTCCTAACATTCTTAACTAACTTTCCATTAGATGAATATATTAACACATCACCTATTCTACTTAAAGTTATCTGTTCAGTTGCTGGGTTAGGATAAATTGTTAAAACCGTAGTAATTTCTAATTCATCTGTCCCTAGAACAAAAGTACTTGAGTCATTGCAATCATCCCCATCAGCAAAAATTACTCTTGCATATGTGGTATTTGGTACAAACGTTACTGTATCTGAGATTATAAAATCATAGACACATCCACAAGTAGTTTCAAAATGTAGAGTAAAATTGAATATGTGATTAGCAGTCACGGTAAAAGGGTATGTTACACTTTTTTTAATACCAACCCCATTTACTACTACACCACAAGCTGTATAATTAGCAGCAGGGTCAATACTCATATTTATAATTCCACAACTATCGTTGTTAAAGTCATTGTTAACTATTTCAATGTAATAGTTAGAAGTTTGAGAAAATACAGGTAAACATAAAAGGCTTACCATAGCAAGTACAAATAATTTTTTCATTGTTGTTTAGTTTTTAGTTTTTAGTTTCTCCATAGGTTTCGTTGAAGTATTGTTCCATTTTTTCAAAAATTACTTTACCACCTCTCATTTCCGAATGATTACCTTCTTTGTAAGCCACTTCAATCTGCTCCTTCTCCATTTGCTTGGCTTGTTCAATTATTGTATCTGCTACATAATCAAAATTTTGGTCTAATTTCTCAACTAACCATTCAACCGCAGTTTGTTTCTTTTCCATAGTTTTTAATTTATAAAGTGTAATGCTAAATAGTTACATACCAAATGAAATACATTATCTACTGCAATTATACTCCAAGGTCCAAGTGGTGGTTTAGTAAAGTCAGACTTACCTGTTACTCGCATAAACCACATTACAAACCCACTTCTGTCAATTGCATAGTGTGTTAAGTAGATAGCAAGAACTGCCGACCAACTCCCAATAAGTAAAAACGGAAGAGAATAGGTAATGCAATGTACTTGACAAGCTAACTCACCCTTCAAGGAAAGAACCTTTTTGTTTTGAGCCATCCAATCATTTTGGACGAGATAATCTCCAACTGCGTGTATAATTAACTGTTCAAACATCTCCAGCACCTCCGTAAGTTTCGTTGTAGTAATCATCTGCTTTATGCAAGTTCTCGTGTGGTTCAGATGGGGTTTCCATATTAAAACCAACATTTATCGCATCAACTATCTGCCCCTTCTCCATTGCTTTGGCTTGGTTAAGTAAATTATTATAAGCTATAACATATTCATCTTGTGATATTTGTTGTGTTTCACGCTGAACTATGTTATTAAAATTTTGTTCAATATACCAATCTAACGCAGTTTGCTTCTTTTCCATAGTTATTTAGTTTTTAGTTTCTCCGTAAGTTTCGTTGTAGTATTG
>Ga0114973_10001576_pt1 | contig 16871 bp, 11 predicted proteins | sample M_140807_MF_Meta_FD_87025 | JGI IMG/M metagenome (GOLD analysis project Ga0114973, IMG submission 87025) | Freshwater microbial communities from Lake Montjoie, Canada to study carbon cycling - M_140807_MF_MetaG | ecosystem: Environmental > Aquatic > Freshwater > Lake | place: Lake Montjoie...
ACGGCGAGCTGTGTAAATTTTGCCTATTTAGCAGCAAAAGATGGCTTTAAAACCCTGCTTTGGGATATTGACCCTCAAGGCTCTACTACCTTTTATTATAAGGTAAAACCCAAAGGCGTATCTGGAATAAAAAAATTGATAAGCAAGGATGCTAAGCTGGAAAGCGCCATAATGGCCACCGATTATGAAAACTTAGAGATTATTCCTGCAGATGCTTCAGCCAAGAGTTTTGATATTATGGTAGAAGAAATGAAAGGAAACAAAACTAGACTAAAAAGTATTTTGAAACAGTTAGAAGATGAATATGATTTTGTTTTCATAGACTGTCCTCCGGGCTTTAGCGCATTGAGCGAAAATATTTTTAGTGCTGCGGATGTAGTTCTTATGCCAATTATTCCTACTACTTTATCGGTTCGTACCTATAATATGATAAAAGATTATTTTAAAGAGAAGGATTTAGACAGTAGCAAAATGATGTGCTTTTTTACCATGACAGATCTTAGAAAAAATATGCACAATGAAATCATGGACCTGTTATACAAAGACAAAAAGTTTTTTCAAAATTATGTTCCTTATTTATCCGATGTAGAAAAAATGGGTATTCATCGTCAGCCAATTGAAGAGTTTGCTAGAAGCAGCTCAGCTGCCAAGGCTTATCATGAGTTGTGGACTGAAATTAAAGAGGGTGTAGTGGAATAAATTTTCGCTTTAACAAAAGTTACTATTTTAAATAGGATGAATAGACAGTATTCATTTATTAGCAAGTTTTGAATTAAAAAATTAATTGAATGTGTTATATATTGTAATTTGATAAATGGTTGCAGGAAAGTATAGAATGGTAAATTCTCATATCATTTTAAATGCAATTCTATTTTCAATCAGCAAGCATGTTACCAATTTACATTAATAACTTACTTTTACCAGATGCAAAAAAAATTATTTCTTCTGGATGCGTTTGCTCTTATTTTTAGAGCGTATTATGCCTTGATTCGAAATCCACGTATTACCAGTAAGGGTAGAAATGCAAACGCTCAATTTGGATTTACCAATACATTAATTGATTTAATTAATAATCAAAAGCCTACACATATGGCAGTGTGTTTTGATACACATGCACTGACTGAGCGCCATACCGATTTTGCAGACTACAAGGCGAATAGACAGGAAACGCCTGAAGACATTCTCTCTGCTGTACCAGATATTAAACGAATTATTGAAGCTTTAAATATTCCAGTGGTAGCTATTGATGGATACGAAGCAGATGATGTAATTGGTGCATTGGCAAAGCAGGCCGAGAAAGAAGGATATGAAGTATACATGGTAACACCCGATAAGGATTACGGCCAGTTGGTTTCTGAAAATATTAAAATCTATAAACCACCTTATCAAGGTGGAAGCGCTGAAATTTTAGGGCCAGAGGAAATTTGTATTAAGTGGGGTATCAACAATGTAAGTCAGGTAATAGATATGCTTGGCTTGATGGGCGATGCAGTCGATAATATTCCAGGAATAAAAGGTATCGGTGAAAAGACAGCTGCAAAATTATTACAAGAGTATGGCACATTAGAAAATATACTCGATCATGCAAATGATATTAAAGGGTCTGTTGGAGAAAAGGTAAAAGCCGGAAAAGAAATGGCATTGCTTAGTAAAAAATTAGCGACCATTATTATTAATGTGCCAACAGAATTTCATGCTGAGAACTTTAGAATAAAAGAGATGAACCGTGAGGCATTGAAAGAAATATTTACTGAGCTGGAATTTAAAGCAATGGCTAAAAGGATTTTGGGAGAAGAAATTGTTTTAGACATGATGCCTGAAACATCCGATGCTGTTAATAATTCTCCAGTTGCAACTAATGGCCAATTAGATTTATTTGGCAATGCAGTTGATCAGCCGGCAAAGAAAACTTATGATGAACCCGATCAAGAAATTGGTGCTGGCAATGATTTGATTGCAGATAAAAATATTAGTAACACTCCACACAATTATCAATTGATTAATACAGATGATTCAATTGAAGTATTAAAAAAACTTCTAGTAACATCTAATGAAATTTGCTTTGACACAGAGACAACCGGACTCGACGCAAACAATGCTGAATTAGTAGGCTTGAGTTTTTCGATCCTTGCTGGCGAAGGGTATTATGTTCCATGTTCTTCGAAAAGAGATGAGTGTATTCAATTGCTTAAAAGTTTTGAATCAATATTCAATGATGAGTCCAAGACTTGGGTTGGACAGAATATTAAATATGACTTATTAATATTAAAGTGGTATGGATTTACATTGAGAGGAAATATTTTTGATACCATGCTTGCTCATTATGTACTAGAGCCAGAAGGTAAAAGAAGCATGGATGTGCTCAGTGCTAAATATCTAAGTTATCTGCCGGTATCTATAACTGAACTAATAGGGAAAAAAGGAAAGAGCCAAGGTAATATGAGAGATGTTGATCTTGATACCATCAAGGAGTATGCTGCAGAAGATGCTGATATCACGCTACAATTAAAAAATGTTTTTCTGCCTCAATTAACTACTAAGTCGGTAGAAAAAATTTTCTATGAAGTAGAGAATCCTTTGGTGAAAGTATTAACAGACATGGAGTTTGAAGGTATTCGTATTGACGAATCCTTTTTAAAAGTCTATAGTCAACAGTTAGAAGTAGAGGCAAAGATAAGTGAGGAAAGCGTGTATGAGCAGGCAGGAGTTCGGTTTAATTTGGCAAGTCCTAAACAATTGGGAGAAGTGTTATTTGAGAAATTAAAACTAGATCCTAAGGCAAAAAAAACTAAAACTGGGCAGTATGCAACTGGTGAAGATGTATTGGCAAAATTAGCTCACCAGAATAAAATTTGTGATGACATTTTAACTTTTCGCGAGTTGACCAAATTAAAGAATACATATATTGACGCATTGCCTTTGTTGATTAATAAAAAAACAGGTAGAGTACATACAAGTTATGCTCAGGCGGTCGCTGTAACTGGAAGATTAAGTAGCACCAATCCAAATTTACAAAACATACCCGTGCGCACAGAAAGGGGTCGAGAGATTAGAAAAGCATTTATACCCAGAGATGAAAATCATGTATTGATATCAGCCGATTATTCTCAAATCGAATTAAGAATTGTTGCTGCCATAAGTGGAGATATAAATATGTGTGAGGCGTTTAAAACGGGTAAAGATATTCATACTGCAACAGCAGCTAAAGTATTTAATGTAGAGGAAGCTGAGGTGACCAAAGAGATGAGGTATCGAGCTAAGAGTGTGAATTTTGGAATTATATATGGACAAGGTGCATTTGGATTAGCAGAGAATTTAGGTATTTCAAGAGGGGAGGCAAAAGAGATCATTGATAATTATAAAAAGCAATTTCCAAATATTCAAAAGTATATGGATGATACCATCAATTTTGCCAAAGAGTGTGGGTATGTAGAAACCTTGATGGGGAGAAAGAGGTGGTTGAGGGATATTAACTCAGCAAATTTTACGGTACGAGGTTTTGCGGAGCGAAATGCAATTAATTCCCCAATTCAGGGATCTGCAGCAGATATGATTAAATTAGCGATGATAAAAATTCATGCAGAATTTAAGCGTCAAAATTTTAGATCAAAAATGTTATTACAGGTTCATGATGAACTAGTGTTTGATGCTTATAAGGAGGAGGTAGAAATAATAAAACCCGTGATTTTGAATTGTATGCAAACTGCCATGGCCTTACCTAATGGTGTTCCTACAGATGCAGAAATTGGAGAAGGTAATAATTGGTTGGTTGCACATTAATTTTTTTTGGTAACTCATCCTAATTGGTGACTCATTAAATGAATTAAAGTATTAAGTAAATTTTAAATCTAAATGTTGAATCTAAAGCCAAAAAAATAGAAAATACAAAAAATGTCAAAATCTTTTATAACATTAGTAATTTTATTTGGGACATCGGACGACATTTTGTTTGGACAAAATTTAACCTCAATTCAAACAGACAGACCAGACCAAACAGAGTGTCCATTTATAACACCTAAAAATTATATTCAAATTGAAAAAGGTTTTGTCGTTGAGAATTTTAACAAAACCCAAAAATCTTACAATCATCCTTCAACGCTCTGGAAATATGGAGTTAACAAAAAGTTTGAACTTAGATTAATTACAGAATTGGTTTCAGAAAAAACAAATGGAAATAAAATTACTGGATTTATCCCCATTACCATAGGATTTAAAACTTCACTTTTTGAAGAAAAAGGATTTATACCAAAAACCTCATTCATTGGACATATTACAACTTCCGAAATTGGAAGTAAAGAATTTCATACAAAATACATCGCGCCTTCTTTTAGGTTTACCATGCAACATACTTTGACAAACAAAATTTCACTCGCTTATAATTTAGGAGCAGAATGGAATGGCGAAAATTCTGAACATAGCTATATTTATACCTTTACAACAGGTTTTAGTTTGACAGATAAAATTGGATGTTACACTGAATTATACGGATATCTGCCAACCAAAAATAAAGGTGACCATAGATTTGACTGCGGTTTTACCTATTTAATTAATAACGACTTCATGGCTGATATTTCAGGTGGTTTGGGCCTGACAGAAAATGCACCCAAAAATTATATTTCTCTTGGATTATCCTACAGATTTAAACCAGTGAAATAAATTAACAAAGAACCACAAAAAATGTATTGCCAAAAGTAAAGGCTGAAAACTTCAGCTTCAAGGTATTATCAGCTTTTGTTTGATTTGACATTTGTCATATAATAATTTTTTTTAAACTTATTGCTTTCTTTCTCACAAACATATTCACCGAGCTGAACCGTATTCAATTTCCTCCCTATCGGCAACACAAAAACCTCATGGAAAAGTTTAAAAAATAGCCCGAGGAAGTCGTTGTATTTAAATTAACTGTATCTTTATGATGTGTTCTTCAAATCTCTGATAGATAACAAATAAAAAAAATTGGGTGCCAGAACCCACAAAAAAAACGGGGCGTATTCCGAAAAGCCTTACAAGTAGGAAACAAAATTTTTAATATCCATGTTTAAAAAATTCACTCTTACAGACATTTTACTTTTTGTTTCGGCATTTCTTTCTTTGATATATTCAGAGATATTATTTTTTAATGGAAACGCTAATCAAGCTATCTTCATCGGACTTTGGGTTCCTAGTATTTTAAGCTTTGGAATTTATTTGAAACTAATCAATAAAGATAAGAATGATTGATTTTATACCTTACTTCGCGGGACTAATTACTTTGATATTTGGAGTTGCGTTTAGTTACGCCACAACCGATGGGTGGAATTTCAAATCTAAAAAAAAGTAAACCATTTTCAATTATCTTACTTATTTATTCCTGCCAGTAACGGTAAGTCTAATCAGTCAATTGTTGTAATGTTTAAATGAATTTCCTTGTTATTCAGTAAAATGTTCGCTGATCAGCTTAGGCAGATACTTAGAAATTGTGAACTATCCTACAAACACTCTGCATAACTTTTCTCTCATACGGTCAAGAGCAACAGCAATTTATTTGATTAAAATTGTCTTTTGCAAATCTGAATTATTTACTCATTTTTTATTATTCTTCGGATTATACAAAATCGATATGTAAATTCAAATCTTAATTTTTATTCTGTCTGCCTAGATAAAATAATTAAAATTGCCCTATCCTCAGACTTTAAAGATTTCGAAGTTTATTTGCCATATTTTATATTACTTGAAAATAAAATTAAAAATTACCAACAAGAAATCTAAAGAATTTTAGAAATGATTGAACAATTGTGATTAATGCAGAATAATTTTTAAAAAGCAAATAAATTTGCTCAACACTTATAGGGGTTTTGGAAAAAGCTTTTTTCACTTTGAAATATAGAATTACATTTGCCAAAATAAAAAAATGAACTCATATCAACATAATTTCAAGCTACTTTTTCTCTTTGCTTTGCCACTTGTCATTTTTACACAAAATTCTTTCTCACAGACCAATGGCAGCATTTCTGGTAAAATAATTGACAAATTGACCCAGCAACCCTTACCCAACGCAAATGTGGTTTTGGAGGGTACTAACAAAGGAGTTATTACCGATTCAAATGGCGTGTTCAGGATTACAGATGTATCACTAAAAACTTACAATGTAATTTTTTCATTGGTAGGATATAAATCGGAAACACTTTTCAATATTGCCATAAATGCAGGCAATGAAAATAATGTAAACGTAGAGTTAGAACCCAACGCAAGTGCCTTAACAGAAGTAGTAGTAAAAACAAACAAACGTACTGTCCGTGCAGCTACATTAGAAACACCATTAAGTGTCCAAAGATTGACAACTGAAGAAATAAAAGCAAACCCAGGTGGCAATTTTGATATTAGCAAAGTAATTCAAAGTTTACCAGGCGTAGGCGGTGGTGTAGGGGGAGGTGGTTATAGAAACGACATTATTATTCGTGGCGGAGGCCCCGGAGAAAATGTATTTTATTTAGATGGCATTGAAGTGCCGGTAATCAATCACTTTCAAACACAGGGCAGTTCGGGTGGACCACAGGGTATATTAAATGTATCTTTTATTGAAGATGTAAAACTAAGTTCATCCGCTTTTGATGCACGATACGACAATGCGCTGAGTTCAGTATTTCAGTTCAAACAAAAAAATGGCAATCCAAATAATGTACAAGGAAATGTAAGATTAAGTGCCAGTGAATTGGCCACAACTCTAGAAGGCCCGTTGTCTAAAAATAAAAAAACAACTTTTTTGGCATCGGCAAGACGTTCCTATTTGCAATTGCTTTTCTCCTTAATTGATTTACCTATCCGCCCAAATTATTGGGATTTTCAAACAAAAATTACTCATCAAATTGATAAAAAAACAACCCTCTCTTTTATTGGTATTGGTGCAATAGATGAGTTTCAATTTGCTGAAATAAAAAGTGCAACTCCTGAAAAATTATACATCATTAATTCTAATCCATTCATTAACCAAAAAACCTACACGACTGGTATTACTCTAAAACGATTGATCAATAACGGCTTTGTAAACATTGCCCTTAGCCGCAATTGGTTCAATAATAATATAGAACAATTTGAAGACAACAAACTGCAATTGCCTTCGCAACAGATATTGTCTGTTAATTCCACCGAAGTTGAAAATAAATTACGCATAGATGTAAACAAAAATATCAACGGTTGGAAATTTGCTTACGGCGGAATGCTACAATTGGCAGAATATAAAAACGAAACATTTACAGTTTTAAGAAAAGAAATTAGAGACGATATGGGGAATATTATTCAACCAAATATTTCCATAAACTTTAAGAGTCCTTTAAACAATTTTTTAAAGTATGGAGCATTTGCACAAGTAGGCAAACGTTTTTTTGATAATCGACTAGGAGTTAGTGGTGGTTTACGCACTGATATGAACAATTTTACAACCGATGCAAACAACCCATTAAAAACACTATCTCCTCGTATATCATTCAGCTATGTGCTGGCAGACAAATGGACTGCGAATGCTTCAATTGGCAGCTATTACAAATTAGCACCTTACACTATTTTAGGTTTTGCAGATAACTACAATGTCTTAGTAAATAAAAACAGTAAATATCAAAAAAGCGACCACTATGTTGCAGGCGTTGAATATTTACCCAACGAAGGTTTACGATTTACTTTAGAAGGTTTCTATAAAAAATACAACAACGTACCTGTATCTATGCGCAATGGGATATCTTTAGCCAACCTCGGAAGCGACTTTAATGTATTGGGTAACGAAGCAGTAATAACCAATGGTAAAGGCAACACTTATGGCTTTGAAATATTTGCACAAAAAAAACTAACCAACCGGTTTTTTGGAATATTATCCTACACTTATTATAAGAGTAAATACAGTGGTGCTAATAATATTTTGGTACCCAGCAGTTGGGATAATGAGCATTTAGTAAGTGCCACCTTAGGTTATAAATTTTCAAGAAACTGGGAGTTGGGTTTAAAATTCCGTTATCAGGGTGGTGCTCCATACACACAGTTTGATGAGGTAGCTTCAAGAACAAATTATCTTTCTCAAGGACAAGGAATATTTGACTACACACAATTAAATACCCTTCGTTTAGGAGGCTTTAATGGAAGTGATATTCGAATTGACAAAAAATGGAATTTTAGAAAAACAACCTTTGATTTATTTTTAGATATTACCAACTGGTATGCCGCAAAAAGCGTAGCGCTTCCTTCATACACTTTTAAAAGAACAGCAGACAATAGTGCATTTGCAACAACCAACGGCTTATCAATTAAAGCCGATGGCAGCAATGCCATACCGGTATTGCTAAAAAATAACGAAGCACAGTTTACTCCTACTATTGGTTTTATTGTTGAGTTTTAGCACAGTAAAGTGCAACGACTTTAATACAAATTTGGATGGGAAGGTTTTACCTTTAACATACGTAGTTGAAAAATCTGGGTAGTATTAACCCTTGTTACAAATTTTGTTATTCAATTTGATATCACATTGAGCTATTAAAATAAATCTAAACGGATTTTCGAAAAGAGTTGTCATCTTTAAACTTCTTTAATTAAAAATTGTTGTTGTAATAGATTAAAGTGAGAAGTTTTATTTTTTTGATGCCTAATACGTTTAAAATTTTAAGTGCTCATTTACCAAATGGCCTTCGACCGGCATGGAAACGTTGAAGTGTTTGATACAAAAACAATCATTTAACGAGAAAAATAAAGTCACTAACACAAAGTTTTTAACCAAGCCGGGCTTAACGTTCGAACTTCGGTTGTTTGCATCCCTGTTCTTTGGTTTAGGGTGGACCTATTTTTATTGGGGTTTTGGTTTTTATATTATACTTTTATTCTTTATTATTACTTATTTCAGGGCATAACGGGCAACTAATTTCAAACCTAGAATAGTACTTTTTCGCTTGCAGTCATTTTGAAATTGTAATTGACCTAAACACTAAATTATTAAATCAAAGGAATTAATATGATATTATCAAAAATCTTAGAAAACCTTTATCAAAAACTTCTTTCAAAAAAAACCAAAGAAAAGAGTGAACGGATTATCTTATGGATTGCTTTGGCAAGTTTTATTCTTCACTTGGTAGTTATTGAATTACTTCACTTTAATATAATTTCTATTGATGAACCTTCAAACTTATTAAAAAATCCAATCGCTGCTATTTATACTCCTTTTTCTTTTATATTGGTTTACGAGGTGTATCTTTTAATTTATTACCTCCCAAAATCAACTTCTATTTATATCTCAAAGCAATATGAAATTATTGCACTCATCATTATTAGACGACTGTTCAAAGATCTTTCAGATTTATCACTTTCGTCTGATTGGTTTAACATTAAAAATGATTTGCAATTTACTTATGACTTGGTAGCATCGGTATTTTTATTCTATTTTATTTATCTATTCCATGTTCAACGAACCAAAGTATATAGGACTATTAAAAATAGTAAAAACCATAGTTTGAGTATTTCAAAATTTATAAATGCAAAAAAATGGATAGCGACAGGCTTAGTTCCATTACTATTAATTATAGCAATATATTCATTCCTAAACTGGAGTACTGGTATATTTCATCCAGTTGAAAACAACTCAATTTCTTTTAAGAATATCAACAATGTATTCTTTGAACAGTTCTTCAATATTTTGATTATTGCTGATGTAATATTATTGTTATTTTCATTTTTCCATACAGACGAATTTCACAAAGTCATTAGAAACTCTGGCTTTATCATTTCAACAATATTAATTAGAATTTCGTTTTCTGTTAGTGGTATTATTAATACTGTACTAATTATTTCTGCTATTTTATTTGGGCTTCTAATACTTTTCATTCACAATAAATTTGAAAAACAGTTGGCAAAAGAAAGTAATGAAAGTAATGAAATTGAAGAATAAAACGATATCAATAAAGCTGAAATTGTAAAATTGCTGCTTTCTACGCAAAGGTTTATTTCCCTGCGAATCTCACAGTAACTGTAAATAAAATAAAAAGGCTGATATTAAATCTTATACGCTAAAACTTTATTGCGTTGTGGTTTACAATATTCATCAAAGAAAATAATTATCCCAAAACCTTAAATAACAATTCTTCTATAAACTGGCTGGTGTATTCTGCATTGGTTTTGCTTGAAATATCGGTAAGTCGAGGCAAATTAACACTAAAGTACTGTTGATGATGGGAAGTTTCAATCAAAGTGGTACTCAACGACCGCGGATATTTATAGTTAGCATTATATTCCGTAATAACTTCTGCAATTTTAGAACATAAATCTTTGTAGGGCTTAAATACCTCATTTTTATTGATCTCTGCTACTTCCTTTACCAAATAAACTTTACTGCTTTCGGTAATCACAATTTGATTTAAGAACTTTTTGTTATAGTCAAACTGACTAGCACTTTCTGACAATTCATGGGTAAGTAAATAAACAATGTTTTTCAGTTTTTCTTTTTTGTCTGATACATTTTCTAATTTGAATGTAACTAAAAATTCCATATAACACCAGTACCAATTAAGAATATACAACAACAATCTGTGTTTATTTTCGAAATATCTATAAATAGTAGCCTCTGTACTATTGATTTCTGCAGCTAATTTTTTGAACGTAAATTGCTCGAAACCTAGTACATAAATAAGATCAATGGCTTTCTTAACCATTAATTTCCCCACTTCGCTACTTTCGGGGTTGCGCAAATAAACTTTTTCGTTGATATCAAACTTTACTTGAAATTGCATTTTATAAAGACTTTTTATGAAGATAGTAATTATTTGTTATAGGATAGCAATTATTAATTTAAAAATAGTTTAACAATTACATAAAATAGTATTACCATTATATGAAATGGTTTTCTTACCTTTAATTACTTATATTTTTAAATATGGCAATGCAAGAAGAGTATAGATTCAAAAAATTACTTGATTTAATTAAAATAGAACGTGATGAAATAACCTCTATCTATTTTTATGCTATTCTGAATGGGGTTATACAATTGAGTCTTCCACTTGGTATTCAAGCGATTTTAGGTTTCGTACTAGGTGCCACTATGGTTACATCTGTATATTTATTGATATTTATTATCATTATTGCTGTTTTAATAGTGGGCTATTTGCAAATCAATCAAATGAAGATTATTGAAAAAATTCAACAAAAAATCTTTGTTCGCTATGCTTTCTCATTTGCAGAGACAATACCAAAATTAGATTTAAAGGATATTGATCACTATTATTTACCTGAAAAAATAAATCGGTTTTTTGATGTGCTCAATGTTCAAAAAGGGATTTCAAAATTACTCTTAGATATTCCTTCTGCAACGATTCAAATTATTTTTGGTTTACTTATCCTTTCCTTTTACCATCCCTATTTTATTGTTTTTTCATCCATACTACTCCTAGTTATTTTCATCATTTTTAAAGTAACGAGTAGAAAAGGCATAGAAACAAGCATTGAAGAAAGTAATTTTAAATACAAAGTAGTGTCATGGCTTGAAGAAATGGGGCGGGTGATAAAATCATTTAAATATAGTCAAGGTACTCATCTAAATTTAATAAAAACGGATGAAAAATTATTGAAATATTTAAATGCAAGAACAAATCATTTCCAGATTTTATTGTTGCAATTCAAATCTCTTGTTCTTTTTAAAGTTTGTGTTACCGCTCTGATGCTTGTGTTAGGATCCTATTTATTGTTTAATCAATTAATAACCATAGGGCAATTTGTAGCGGCTGAAATCATTATTTTAACCACTATCAGTTCTATGGAAAAATTGATATCTAGTTTAGAAAATGTATATGACGTGATTACTGGATTGGTAAAACTAGATTCGGTATTAGATAATCCAATTGAAAAAGAGGAAAGCTTAAAATTGGAATCAAAAGATCTAGTTATTACCCTAGATAAAATGAGTTTTTCTTACGATGACAATCAAGAAATATTTAATTCAATTTCTGCAACAATACTATCGAATTCCATCACCTGCATCTCTGGTAAAGAAAACAGTGGAAAATCTACTTTTCTAAAATTATTGACCGGTTCTTATATGCACTTTAAAGGTAGCATTACCTTTAATGGTATTCCGCTACAAAATTATTCATTGCAAAACCTCCGAACAAAAATGGGAATATTTTTATACGAACAAGACCTTTTCGAGGGTTCACTTTATGAAAATATTGTTTTAGGAAGAACGGAAATTAAAATAGAACGCATAGTTGATTTGTCTAAAAAATTGGGCTTTGAAGATTTTATACAATCTTTCCCTAACTATTTTGATACGGCACTAGATCCCTTAGGGCAAAAATTACCCACTTCATTAATTAGAAAAATCTTATTGTTAAGAGCCTTAATCAATACTCCTCAGTTATTGATATTAGAAGATCCATGGATAGGATTTGAGGATTCAACCATAACTAAAATTCAAAACTACATAATCGACATTTCAAAAAATAGTACCGTTGTTATTTCTACCAATGATAAAGATTTTATAGAAAAAAGTACTGTACATTTTATTATCGAAAACGGAACATTAATAAAAGCATGATGAGCGAGTCATATAAATTTTTGAAGTCTTACGATGCTGTTTATTTATCAGATCGTCAATCAAGGGTAAAATATTATTTCGGGGGCTTTTTCCTTCTATGTGTGCTAATACTTTTTTTACCTTGGACGCAAAATATTAAAGCCAATGGTGATATTACCACTTTGAGACAAGAGCAACGTCCTCAAAAAATAAATTCCCCTATACCCGGCAGAATTAGTCAATGGAAAGTTAAAGAAGGGGATTTTCTAAAAAAAGGCGACACCATTTTAATTCTGTCGGAAATAAAAGAAGATTATTTAGACCCAAATTTAATAGCCAGGACACAAAGTCAAGTGAATGCAAAAAAGGGAAGCATCGATTATTATAAAGGAAAAATTGGCACTACCGAAATGCAAATTGGCAACTTGGCTCAGTCCAAAAAATTAAAGATCGAGCAATTGAATAATAAAATAAGTCAACTCAATAATAAATTAGAGGGCGAAAAAGCAGAATTGATAGCCAATCAAAATGAATCCAAATTACTTAAAAACCAATACGAAAGGCAGTTAAAGTTGTATGAAGAAGATTTGGTTTCTCAAACTCAATTACAACAGCGAAACATTCAATATCAAAATGCTACTTCAAAAGAAATAACAACAAAAAATAAAATCGCCCAAACGCAACAAGAACTAATTAATACTCGAATAGAGCAAAATGGTGTAGAGCAAGAATATGCCGAAAAAATGAACAAAGCAGAAGGCGATAAATTTCAAAATTTAAGCCAAATAGCAGTAACAGAATCCGATGTAGCCAAACTAGAAAATCAAGTTAGCAATTACACCATCAGAAATGGAATGTACATCGTAACCGCATCACAGGACGGGCAAATAGTGCAAGCCAATAAATCGGGAATTGGAGAAATATTAAAGGAAGGTGAAACCATTGCTGTAATTGTGCCAACAAGAGTAGATTATGCCGTAGAAATGTTTGTAGAACCAATGGATTTACCTTTAATAAATGTGGGGCAATCGGTACGTTTTACATTTGATGGATATCCCGCTATTGTATTTAGTGGATGGCCAGAAGGTAGCTATGGTACCTTTGGTGGAAAGGTGGTATCTTTTGAAAATACCATTGGAGAAAATGGACTGTTTAGAGTATTGGTGGCAGAAGATAATACTATAAAAAAATGGCCGCAACAATTGAAAATAGGAGCGGGTTCTCGTGCTATTTTACTCTTAAATGACGTACCAATTTGTTATGAATTATGGCGAAATATCAACGGATTTCCTGTTGAATTTTATATACCTAAGCAAAAAGATAAAAAAGATAAGAAATGAAAAAGTGTCTAGTTATTTTTCTTCTTCTGTTTTATTCTTCCTTTGCCATTTCTCAAAATAATAGTTCCTCCCTCAATGTAGAACAGTTTTTAGAAATTGTAAGGCAATATCATCCCGTAGTAAAACTATCCAATATTGGCATTCAAAAATCCGATGCTGATATTACCATTGCCCGTGGTGCATTCAATCCAATAATTAGTAATGTCATTTCAAATAAAACATTTTCCAACACCCCTTATTATGATTATACCAATCCTAATGTTACCATTCCTACATGGTATGGCATTGAGGTTTCGGCTGGATTAGAAAACCTATCGGGCAATCGTTTTGACCCTTCAGAAACATTGGGACAATCAAGTTATATTGGCATAAGTATTCCTTTGCTTAAAAATTTGGTGATTGATAAACGTAGAGCATACCTCCAACAAGCAAAATTGTACAACGAAATGGCTAAAACCGAACAGCAAGCCATAATAAATAATATTTTGATGGAAGCTGCCTCACAATTTTGGGAATGGGTAAACGCATATGAAGCTTACAATATTGTTCAAAAAAATCTTACCGTAAGCCAAAAGCGTTTTGAAATGGTAAAAAATACTTTTAAATATGGTGAGCGCCCTGCTATAGATACCGTAGAAGCGATGTCTCAAAATCAAAGTTTTGAATTTCAAAGAAATGAATCTTGGCTAAAATTTATAAATGAATCCTTGCAATTAAGTGCTTTTTTATGGCAATCCAATAACAATCCTTATCAATTACCCGAAGATGTAATTCCACAAAAAGGCTGGGACAATGAAACAAATATTCAAAACGCCCAACTCAATTTGGCTGAATTATTGGTCAATGCAGCACAATTTCATCCTGAATTGCAGATTTACAAACAAAAATTAGATGTTTTGGGAATTGATAAAAAATTAAAATTTCAAGAACTACTCCCCAAGCTCGATTTTAAATACAATCATTTAGGTAAAGGATACAATGCCTTTGTAAGCAAAGGGTTATTTTTTCAAAACAATTATCAATATGGATTAAAATTAGAAATGCCCGTCCCTTTTTCGCAAGGCAGAGGCGAATATAAAAAAGTAAAACTTAATCAAGAAGAAACTCAAATCTTACAAAGTCAAAAATCACTAAATATAGAATTGAAAGTAAAAAATTATTATAATGAATTCATAACTTTAAAAAATCAAGTCCAACTGAATAGAGGTATGCTCACCAATTTTGAGAAATTATTGAAAGCGGAAGAAACCCTTTTTAGAAATGGTGAAAGCTCTTTGTTTTTAATTAACTCAAGGGAAAATAAAGTTTTGGAGACAGAACGAAAACTAATTGAATTAAAAGCGAAATATTACAAAACAATTTATGCTTTACAATGGAGTACAGGTTTATTAAAATAAAAATCAGATAAAGATTATAAATAGATTGGAAAACATTTTAAATACATAAGCGATCTTTTGAAGCCGCGTTATTTACAAACACGTTTTTAGAAAATAAGTCTAAATCATCCCTTAGTTCCTATTTAAATAGACAAGCTTTTCTCAATAATTATTAAATTCTTATTGCCTTTTTTTAAATTAAGTTATGATTATTAGAGAAGCTAAAATTGAAGACATAGCCCAAATACAAATCGTAAGAAATTCGGTAAAAGAAAACACCCTCTCTGACCCTAATTTAGTAACAGATAAAGATTGTGAGGAATTTATTTCAGTAAGAGGAAAAGGCTGGGTTTGTGAAATAGATCAAAAAATTGTAGGCTTTGCAATTGCCGACTTGAAAGAGAATAATATTTGGGCATTGTTTTTAGACCTAAGATTTGAGAGAAAGGGAATTGGACAAAAATTACAACAAACAATGTTGGATTGGTATTTTACTCAGACAAAAGAAAATGTTTGGCTAGGTACAGCCTTTAATACCAGAGCAGAAAAGTTTTATAGAAAAGCTGGATGGAAAGAAGTTGGAACAAACGGACCAAAAGAAATTAAATTTGAAATGACCTATAATGATTGGATTTCAAATTAAAAAGAGAGAGAGGTAAAAGGTTTGAAAGAGTATAAAACATAACTAATAAAGTACGCGAATGAAAAATAGTTTTTTTTAGTATTTTTTTTTATCGTCTTTTTCAAAAATGAAAGAATTCTTTGAATTAAAAACTTAAAACGAATATTACAAAACAATTGTAACGTACGCGACTTTATTAATTATATTATTTACGGCTTGCCAAACTAACTCCACATTTGAGATGATTAAAAAAAGCTATCAGGTATTAATTTCGCAGCTAAAAAGATTCAGGCCATAAGTTGATAAAGAAAAAATTCAACTTATAATTTATAAAAAAATTAATAGAAAAATGAATCCCCAAGTTGATAAATATTTAGTAGATGGTTGTATGCGATGCAAATTAGGAGGCACTCCTAGTTGTAAGGTAAATAATTGGGCAAAGGAACTGGAAGAGCTTAGAAAAATTGTTTTAAAAAGTAGCTTGGTCGAAGAACTAAAGTGGGGCATGCCTTGTTATACACTCAATAATAAAAACATTTTGATGGTAAGCGCTTTCAAAGAATACGCTTGCATTAGCTTTTTTAAAGGGGTATTATTAATAGACAAAGAAAAAATATTAACTGCACATGGAGAGAGTTCTCAGTCAGTAAGAATGATAAAATTTACCAACTCTAAACAAATCAAGCAACAGAGCAGTATAATAAGAGCTTATATTGAAGAGGCTATTGAAATTGAAAATTCTGGAAAAAAGGTGGAATTCAAGAAAAATCCTGAACCAATTCCTGAAGAGCTAATGGTAGAATTCAACAAGGACTTGAAATTTAAAAAAGCCTTTCATGAATTGACACCTGGACGACAAAGAGGTTATATAATATTTTTTTCTCAACCAAAAAGTACTCAATCTAAACTAAACAGAAATGAAAAATGTAGACAAAATATTTTAAAAGGGATAGGCTTAAATGATAGATAAAGCAGATAAATCTAAAATAAATGTTTGGAAACAAAATATAGGCACCAAA
>Ga0114973_10001587_pt1 | contig 16815 bp, 32 predicted proteins | sample M_140807_MF_Meta_FD_87025 | JGI IMG/M metagenome (GOLD analysis project Ga0114973, IMG submission 87025) | Freshwater microbial communities from Lake Montjoie, Canada to study carbon cycling - M_140807_MF_MetaG | ecosystem: Environmental > Aquatic > Freshwater > Lake | place: Lake Montjoie...
AAATAAAAGAATTACAATCACAAATAAACAAATAAAAAATGAAAACAATTTCACCAATCCAAACTTGGACAAATGGAAAATCAGTAGAGGCAACAATCTTTAATATGTATGTAATAGGTGGTGTGCTAGGCTCATCAGCATCATTCTACTACTCATTACTAGATGAAAGTCTTGCACAAGTAAGTCAAGGTAACCTCACAATGAACGGAGAAGCTTATTTAGGATGGGGTAACAATGATGAGTATGCTTGGGATTGGGCAGCAGCTCCTGAGCAATTAAATCTTACTATTATAGGAGACTATGTTCCCACCACTACAAGCACCACCACTACAGAAGTTCCAGTTACTAAAACAACAAGTAAAACAACAACAACAACAACAATTTAATTTTGTTAATTCAATAATTAGTGTTATTTTTGTCAAAACTTAATTTTATGACGCTTAATGAACAAAATTTAAAGGATTTACAGAACTTTTTAATGGAAATTCCAGCTAAATACTGTAATCCTATTCTTGAATTCTTAGTAAAGATTCAACAAGAACAAACTCCTAAACCAGAAGAACCAGCTTAAATCTCTAAAGATTTTAATCTTTCTATTACGGTTTCCACAGATATAGCCTTATGACATTCAAATTGTCTAGGGCTATCTTTGTGTATAGGACACCAGTTCCAATCTCCTTTATCAAACTTAAAGTTCTTATTGTTCCAACATCCATTACATACATTAGGATTTGTTACACGTGTACAATTAGATTGAAACTCATGATCTGCTGTAGTGAAATTAGATATCATCACTGTTTGTTTTCCTATTCCCCAGTTTAACCAACTAATGCCACTTGATAATCCTATGTATATAGATGCATGATGTAGATGGTTCATTACATTTTCAAGAGATGTATCTTCTAATTTATCTGCTCCTAGATCATCGGCTTCTTTAGACATCTCTATTACATCATATCCCTGGACCTTTAACCAATTAATCAACTCTTTCCAATAATACCAATGTTTACATTGAGATGTAGATCTTGTAGAAATACATACATATTCATTAACAATTGGTCTTTCTGATGGAACAAATGCTATTCTAGGAGCTATTTCTTTATATTCTAAATGTAATATATTAGAAGCTGTCTGTTGTAATGGAACTGTAGATGGATAGGTTGGTTCTCTTTGGTCATCATAAAACCAACCTATTTCAAACATTCCTATAATATTTTCTACAACAGTTCCTCTAGGAACAAATGTAAGTTCAGGATAGGCAGATTCAAATAAGAAATTCTTAAATGTAGATACAATCACCTCACATTCATACTTCTCTTTAAACTCTAAGCAATAAGGTATCCATGCTACACTATCTCCTAGAGAAGCACTATCAAAAGATATGAACACTCGTTTACCTTTTATTTCATCTAATATATTGATGGTTTTTATTATGGTGTCTTGATGTTTAATAACAATACTTATATCAGATAGGTATTTTCTATTTAATCTAGCCCATGTTCCAGGTGTAAGTTTTACATCATACAAACTATAGCCATTCTTATTGTCTATAAATTGTATATTGTATTCTCTATTCAAACCTCCATCACCTGTTAATTCAAAATATAGTCCACCAACGTGGTGTAATTTATACTCCATATGCATCTATATATAATTGTTTTGTTCTAGCTGAATCATATTTCTCATTCACTTTTAATACATTCTCATAGTATTTATGTAATATTTTACATACATGGATCCAAGAATGAGAATCTCTTGCATCAAACATTTCTTTTCTACGACCATCATATGTATTAATAGTTTCTACAATACCAGATGTTACATTCTCTGTACTTACACTAGGAATCACCCACATACCAGGGATGTGTTTACTTCCTCTATATGTACCAATAATAGGAATACAAGAGCTAGCTGCTTCCATTAATGTTAAATTAGGATGTCCTGCTTCTAACATAGATGGATGTACAAACATTGAATGAGATTGATAGAGCTGTTTAGTTTCATCATCTGAAGGATTTGTTAGCTTTAATGTAAGCTTTTCATATTCTAATAGATCAGAATGCCCCTCAAAGAACTTATTATTATCAGGATGACCAGCTATTGTAATAGGTAGATTGAGAGCCTTAGCTGCTTCTATACCATATCTAAATCCTTTTCTATCTATATGTGGATCACCAGCAAGTCCATTGTTGGCTATCATTAATATGCTATGTGTCTTTGGTGAATAGTCTGGTGTAAAGAATTCAGTATCAGCACCATGTCTTAAATAAAACAATTTGTCTGTACTATCAAAATAGTCTATGAAATATTCTGCATGTGTAAAGGATATTACACTTCCTTTAATAGCTTCTAAGTTTTGTTTATACACCCAGCTATCTTTACCATACCATTCTACATGGTGATCATGTAGAGAATATATATATGGAATATTATTATCCCTACAATTTAAAGCTAAATTAGCTAAATGAGCATGTACAATCGTATCAGGAGTCTTAGTCACTTGGTTAATGTATTGTATATCTACAACATCTCCTAATGTTTCAAGTCCTTGTTTATATGCCCACACTAGTCTTTCTACAGCACCCCAACCATTTGGTGGAATAGTGATTAGTCCTGTTGCTATTTGTACTACTTTCATTTCCTAAATGTTTTTTGTGTATTATCAATTAATGAAAATCCATCAGCTTGTGTTGTTAATCTTTTCTTAACTATACCCATTCTATCTCCTGCAAAGATAATGTTAAAATATATATCAGCAGCATCCCATTTATGAGTTCTCAATTGGTCTTTTAAATAGGGAGCTACATGTTTAGGGAACATAATGCATTGTAAACCAATGATATGATTGGTTACATACATATCTTCATTAATGTTTTTAACTATAGGACTCTGAGGCCAGCCATGTTCTAATGTATCTTTATCTCCAAAGGACATAAATTCTATTCCATTTGGTCTTAATAGATGTGAACAATCCTCCACCTTCTTTACAAAATCTTTTACATCTCCTTCAATAATACAATCTCCTTCACAAACTATTAGATGGTCACAATCATCAAACTCACTTAGAATAGCATTCTTAAATGCTTCATAACATCCATAATGTGCTGGTGTTAGTGCTGTTCCATATTGTTGAAGTTGTTCATCATTAAACAGTTCCAGGGATACACAATCTGGTCTATTACAATTGTATTTAGGTGGCAGACTTCCATAGGGCACATTAGTGTGCAATACATATTCCCATCCATAGTATTTAACTTTCTGTAAAGACTCTCTACTTAATTGTTCTCTCTCATCATTCAATGTAGTTTGTATATGGACCAGTTTAATCTTTGGTTTATCTTTAGTCTTCCATTCAAACCTACCTGTATGTTGATATTTTTCAATAGTAGAAGGATTCATTTCAAACTTCTCTGTCTTATAGCAATCAAGTCCATCATAAAACTCTAGAACAATAGTGTTATCTCCTGTGTATGCAAACTCACGTTTATATTCTCTCTGCTTAGCAATGTCTATTTTAAATCTCATATCATCTATTGACACATCTATCTTTCTATCATCTATGTTATACGTAAAGAAATAGAACATATACCTGTTAGGTAAACCCTGTACAGGAATAATAGAATAATATTCACTGTTAGAAGAAGCTCCTAGCCCACTATTGACTAATATTGTTTGTTGATTGTTTATAACTATTTCTACATCATCAGGATTGAAACTAAATATCACTTTAGATAGATAGTCTTCTAGATAGTTCTCACATTTTCTATGTTTACATGCAGTATTAAAATCTTCTGCTGTACGTACATCATCAAACTCTTTTAGAAAGAAATCTGTATTAAACATCATTCCATTAGTCTGAATTCCTAGTCCTTGAGGAGTGGGTAGAGTGGCTACACAAAGCTTTTTGTCTGTCATAAATGCTTGATTAACAGCGTCTACATCCCTCTCATCTAAAATAATATCATAAGTGGTATAGAAGAAACGATTGAATCCCAACTGTTTAGCTGCTTTAGCTCCATTAAACAAATTAGTGAGCACAGGAGGACTTTGATTACTATCTTTTAATCCATTGATATTAATCTCTGCAAAGTAATCAGAACGATCATTGTAAAATCTTGTATAATAACTATGATGAGACAAAGGATTGTTAGCATCATATATGTAATAATCTACCATCTTCTGTATATCAGGATCCACTGGATAGTGAGATACTAGTATAATCTTTCTACCTAAAGGCTTTAAAGAAAGGATTGTTTCTTTAGTGAGTCTCACACGTTCCTTTAGATTAGGATAGGTTCCTAGGATAATCACTTCTTCATCTATCACATCTAGGTTTAATTTTTTAATTAAATTGATACTGTCAGTATCAATATTCCCAGATAAATAAACTACATCCTCCTGTTCATTGTATTTATTACAATATACATCTAGATTGTACATCATCTTTAATAAGTCATATTCCATAGCTTCTTTAATAGCAATAGGATTAAGTTCCTTATTACCAGAGTCTCCTTTAGAAGGAAAAAAGAATACATCACAAGCTTGTATAAATCCAGATACATCATTGTTCTCTCCCCATACAATGCAATTATCTGGCTTGTTATTCATTAATGGTTGCCAATAGCTACTAAAATTACCAGCTTGATTACCTAGGAAATGAAACATCACCTTATGTTTTTTTAAATGCTCAGCCATTTCAAACGCATAAGCTTGGTTCTTTCTAGGAGTGAATAGTCCTACAGTGACAATATGTTTATAACTAGGATCTAGTCCTAACTGTTTTTGTTTCTCTAGCTTGTTACGTGGTTTTTTATCTATAGGATATTCAATTATCTCCATAGGAATTGGTAGGTGTATATATTTAAACACACTGTAAGAGCTAACAAATATAAACTTATCAGGCATCCATTTTTTATTCCTAGGATTGAATGAACTATCATGGGTGGTTTCTACAATTTTCCACCATCTATCTTTATGGTAGATTTGTTCAGACATATCATCAGACATAAACATTTCTGGAAACTCTTCCATAGATATTACATCTGGCTCAAAGTCTTTTATAATATCAAATAGTTCAGCTTTCTTATTCTCTCCTAAAGAATAGAAGTTCTGGTCACCTACAAGATTAATAATCTTATTTCTTTGCACTACATAGTTCCATGCAATAAATGCATGCTCCACCACCTTAATATTAAAATCATTCTGTAATAGTTCCACCTTATTTAATGTAACTTGGGGAGCACCTCCTGTTGATAGGTGAGGAGTGATTATAAGTAATTTTTTCATATATACATTTATTTATATACTAAATAGTCATCAGTGGCTTTGTTCTCAGCTAATAGTTTATATCCAAGATTGAATAGAAATGATAGGGCCCCTTTGTTTTCTGTAATATCTTCTAACCAAATCATAGGGTTATTGTTTTTTAACAGGGTAGTCATTCCTTCAAAAGCTGAAAGTTCATGTCCTTCTATGTCTATTTTGATAAAGTTTATTGGTTTTTGGAAATGTAGGTCATCTAAAGCAAGAACAATGTTTTGATTTTCTCCATTAGCTGCTATTTTAACTACACCAGAGTTAGAGAAATGGCCATTATCAAAATTGACAATAGAGGTGTGACTGCCCACTCCTACATTAAAACAAAGGATATTATGTATTCCCTTTACATTTTTACTAAGGAGTCTGAAGTTATTATAATCTAATTCAAATGCTAAAATTTCTATATCTGGAAACCAATGTTTAAATTGTAAACAATGAGATCCTATATTAGCTCCTAGGTCAAGCATTAGTCCTTTTGAGGGAAAATGGTGTTTCCACCTATTAAATAGCTCAAATTCCCAAAAATTATTATATTTCACTATATCATCAGATATACATTCAGGACTATCAAATATAAGCATTGGAACTCCCTGAACACTTATAAGTCTACTCTCTCGCTTCATTTATTAAACATTTTAACAAAGTTAATGTATTTATAGAGAATAACCAATATTATGAAAAAAAATTTGGTGATATGAAATCTTTTACATAGTTTTGCCAGGATTTATAATTTCTCCATAGGTCAACGACCATATACACCCAAATCTAGGGTGTATTTTCATTTTTACAATAAAATTATGTACAATTAACCACATTATTATGAGCTCTCTTGAACACTCTTATAAAGACGAATTAAAATCTATGGATAACAGATTAATAGAAATGGAAGACAAAATTGACCTAATAGATACAAAATTAACACAAGTTGTGGATGCTATCCTTGGAAATCCTCTGACAAAAACTGGAGGATTTATGCATGATATAGAGATTATTAAACTACAGATAGGTGAACTTGAACGAAAGCAGCTGAAATATGAAGAGTTTAAAAAGAAAATTACATGGGCAATTGTTGTAATTGTAGCAATAGGTGCTATAATTCAATATGTCACTTCTATATACTCAAACATTAAACCTAACTAATTTATGAATAATAAGATTCTTTACGCACTTGTTGCTGCATTAATTATAATTATTCTATTACAAAGGTGTGGAGGAATTCTAGTTCCTATTCCACAGTCTAAAACAGACACAGTGGTTGAGACAAAATACACCACTATAACCACTGAGGGTAAATCAAGACCAGTGTTTATCAAAGGAGAAAGAGATACAATTGTTGAAACTGAAATAGAATACATCCTTTCTGATGAGGATTATGGTATTGCAGAAAGACTTGATACATTAATTCAGCTGTATTCAATGAAGCATATATACATAGATAGTATACCTGTTGATACATTTGGATATATAAATATAATGGACACTGTTCAACAGAACAAGTTCTTAGGAAGATCTTACATCACTAATGTAACTATTCCAGAGAAAACAATTACAATAACTAACACCATCTATCCAAAACCTAAAAGACAATTCTATATAGGGGGAGGGGTATCAGGTAATAAAACATCACCTATAAATTCTATTAATGTAGGACTGTTATATAAAGACAGAAGAGATAGAATATTTGGAATAGGAGCTTCCTATGATGGACAGATAAATTATGGAATAAGTTCATATTGGAAAATAAAACTTTAAGCAATGATTAAAACAATTAAAAACTTTATCTATTCACTATTAAGTGAGAATGGAAACATAAGCACAAAGAGATTTATAGGCATTATTACAGCCTTATTCTTATGTGGAGCATTGATATTTAGCCTATATAAAAAAGGAGAACCAGCTAGTATACTAGTGGAATGCCTAACTGTAATATCAGTGGGAGCATTAGGTATATCTGCAACACAAACTATTTTTAAGAAAAAAGATGATAATAATGGCAGTAGCGAAAAAACAGACAACAACTAGAAAACCAAAATCAGTATCTGAAACGATCACTGAGAAAGCAACAGAGGCTATAAAAATGCCTATTAGCTTTAAAGAGTTTTCAAAGAATCCAGTTATAGGAACTTTATTTGTAGTTCTTATAGCTATTGGGTATTTATATATTGATGTTAGGAAAACATTTACTGACCAAGCATCCACTCAGTCTGTAAAGATTGAGAAGCTAGAGGTGAAGGAAGAATTATTACACGATGCAGTTAGAAAATTAGATAGTTCTTTATCATCTGCCACGTCTAAACTATCTACACTAGAACAATTAGGTAAGATACAAAACATTAAATAATGAGAATTTTAGTATTATGTATATTGTTTAGCTCCTGCCAATTAATAACAGGACAGAAGATAGATGAACAGCATGCTAAAGATGAAGAGTTTAATGATTTATTGAATAAAGTGAATAAGACAAGTGAGCTAAGTGCTGCTGCACAAAACAGTGCATCTAAGAAAGCTGCAAAAATTGTTACCAATACAGTTAATAAAATAACTGCTTTAAAGGCAGAAGTGACTACTCTTAAAAATGAATTGAATGAAACTAAATCTAAGCTGGATAGTGCTGTTAATACTGTTGACACAGGTAGTAAGTTTGTCTTACGCACAATATCCACTGACCAAAAAAATAGGTAATGACACTGTGGTTATAATGACTATTAAGCAGGGTGAGCAGATAAACAAGTCATTTGATGAATATGAGGAGAAGGTTTCTAAGTTAAAAGATACAATTACCACATTAAAAAATACCTTAATAGATGGTAAGAAGCACTACGATAGTAGTATAGGATTTGTCAAATCAGAAGTGAATGAGTATAAATGGAAATACGAAGAGAACAAAAGAATATATTTAAAAAACGAAGAACTATTTTATAAAACCCACAATACAGATATATTACAAAAGATATCACTTGCTATCGTAGTAATGTTCTTATTCTTTAAATTAAACTAATATTATATTATATGCGTATATCAGAACATTTAGACTTATCAGAAGTAACAAGAAGCGAAACAGCTAAAAGAAAAGGAATCAGCAATGAACCCACTGCTGAACATCTGGAAAACTTTAAAAAGTTAGCAGAAAACATCTTTGAACCTATTAGGAATCATTTTAATGTTCCAATACATATAAGTTCAGGATATAGAAGCAAGGCTTTAAACACTTCCATTGGTGGTGCATTAACCTCTCAGCACTGCTCAGGAGAAGCTATTGACATAGATATGGACGGTAGTTCTAATGGTGTAACAAACAAAATGGTGTTTGACTTCATAAAATCCACCCTAAACTTTGATCAAATGATCTGGGAATTTGGTAATGACAATGCTCCTGATTGGGTTCATGTAAGTTATGAATCAACTGGCAAACAAAGAAAACAAATTTTAAAAGCTACTAAAGTGGGTGGAGCTACAAAATATTCCCCATATTAAAATATAAAAACCAATGGCAAGAGCACTAAGTAGTGATTCTAGGAAGGTAACCTTCGGATCTAGAAAGAAAGGAAAAGCAAAGAAGGGAAGTGGTCCCAAAGATAAATCTGTCTCTAAATATAGAGCACAGGGTCGTTAATCAAACTAAAAAATATGGAAGGTGACAGTAAAACAATTAAAAAGATTAAAGGATGGCTGTTTGATGCTAGCCATGTTCTTCCTACCATTTGGATACGATTGCCTTTTCAAGCTGATAATGGATCTAAGTGGATCATATTGGACAGCAGACATTACCTTCTATTCAATTTCAGGATGCTTCTGGCTATCATATATTTTGCTATCCAAGCATTTAAATAAAACTAACAAGATTGATTAGAGTGATTCTAATTAATTTACTTATAGTGATTTTTTTACACCCATTGTAGATATTATAAAAGAACATATCTTTGGGAATTAATTTTTTATTATGGCAATACCAGCAAGACCCATAGGGCAAGATCCACAGTCACAACTTTTGTGGAATATATCAAAACAAATGGAGCAATTGATTGGACAAGTGGGAGCTGTAGTTACAGCTCTATCAACAACCACTACTACCACTACAACTCCTTAGTAAGAAAATAAAACCAAACAACTACATATATGAAGGAATTAAGATTTATCTGTGCTCAACCAGATGATGCATATTATACATGGCAAGTGCATTTATGGGTGGAGAGCTTAAGAAACATTGGACATTCAGACAAAGCTACAGTGTTAATATTCACTCCTAGCTTTAGAGAAAAGAATGAGAATTGGAAACAGATTATTGATCTCTATCCAGAGACAGAATTTGTATTCTATAAAGATGTGGATGATGTTAGTAAACTTTTAGGAACATACATTCCTATTTTACGTCCATATATATTAATGAAATACTTTAAAGATCATCCAGATATGGTGAGCAAAGCAGTATTTTATTGTGACTCAGATGTAATTTTCACAGAAAAATTCAATATAGATGCTTACCTGGATGATGAAATCAATTATCTATCAGATACAAACAGTTATATTAATGCTTCATATTTTGATAGCAAGATTCACCAGGTACTACCTGAGAAACTTGAAGAATACAAAACGATAGATGTTCTAGCTGAACTAACTAGTTTCATAGGAATTAGTAGAGAAATAGCAGAAAAAAACAATTTACATTCAGGAGGGGCTCAATATTTGTTAAAGAACATTGATGGTAGGTTTTGGGAGAAGGTGATAGGAGATTGCATATTCATTAGAAACTATTTATTAAGTATAAACAGAAGATTCTTCAAGGATGAAAATGAAGGATATCAAAGTTGGTGTGCTGATATGTGGGCTGTTCTCTGGAATCTTTGGCTGAGAGAACAAGAAACAAAGAACATTGATGAACTAGAATTTGCCTGGAGTTCAGACCTTACTGAAAAATTAAATAAAACCACCATCCTTCATAATGCAGGTATAACCCAAAATGATATGGGAGACTATTTAGCATTTTATAAAGGTCACTATCACACAGGAAAAGATCCTTTTAGTGATCCTCATTTATACAAAGTGTATGAGGATGAGAATAGTAAAAAAAGATGTACACATTATTATGTGTCTCAACTAATGGAATTAAAAAATAAATATAATCTTAAATATTAATTATTATGATAAATCAGCCAAAAGATTTAAAAGCATTTGTTCGCTACGATGGTAGCGGAAGAGTAGTTTCAAGCAGTTTAATACTTAGAAAAACTAAGCCAAAAGTAGGTAACTGGAAACAAGTACAAGGATATGAATGTAATAGTGGTGGTACATCTTACGAGATTAGAGCAACTGCTTCAGGTGCTGTATCAACAGTTATCACTTACAGAACTGGTATTGATAATAGTACACAAACTATAAATTTAGTTGGTACAACATTACTAGTGGCTACTATTTGTGCTGTAACTGGTTCTGTAACTGCTACAAATGCAGCAGGAACTACAACAATTATTACAGCAGGTGCTGGTTGTGCATGTTCTGGTCTTGATCCTGCAACTAACTTTAGTAATACAACTACAACTACTACTACTACTGTTGCTCCAACTACAACAACAACAACAAGTTCTAGTTCTACAACTACTACTACTACAACAGCTACTCCAACAACTACCACCACTACAACAGCTCCTAGATAATAAAACTAAAAACAGAGCACATCGTTATGGTGTGCTCTTAAAAAATAAAAAATGGCAATGAAATCACTATTTCCAGATGAAATGATGGAAAATGCAATGGGAAGTTCTCTAACATTAGAAACTATTTCAGGAAAGCTTTCTTATTTCTATGAGCAATTACATTTGTTACATTGGCAAACTACGTCATTTGCTGAGCACGATGCTTTAGGTAAAATATATGATAAGGTTGGGGATTTTCAAGATGAAATTGTTGAAAAGATAATGGGATATGCAGGTAAAAGAGTTAAAGCATATAGAATTGATGTTTTAAAAGACTATGAATTAGGTGCTCCTAGTAGAGTTGTAAGAGAACTAGTTTCTTTTGCAAAAGATCTTGAAGAGTTTGGTGAGTCTAATAATATGCCAGATATTGAAAACATTGCACAATCTCTATCTGGAGAAGCTGCTCAAACACTGTATCGTTTAACTCTGAGTTAATGCAAATAAACAAAAAGTTCTTTCCAGAAGTGATGCAAGATAATGAAATAGCTTATTTTGCTCACCTGGAAGGGATTATAGATTCAATTGATGAACTTTCTACATTAGAAATTACAAAGAATCCTAATTCTTATCACTTTAGACTAGCACCTTCATTACCAAAATATAATGAAATGCTTCTACAAGAGATATTAAAGTTCCATAACATGTTTCAAATAAGATTGTTATTGAGCAAAAGTATAAAATCTAGTGCTACAATTACCTTCGAAATAAATTTGGAAAATTAATATTAATAATTTACATTTGTTTTTTAAACCAAAATTTATATAATATGTCAGACAACGTTATTCAAATGAACACTTCTAACATTGAAGAAGCACAAACAGTTAACACGTATGATCCAAATAAGAAATACACGTGGGCTGCTGAAGATTCATTCATCCTCTCTGGTGGAGAGTTTGGTGTTATTCTAAACACCCTAAGAGCTATACTTGGAACCCCAGAAGCTGCAAAGATTTTGCTAGCTAACCAAGCAAATAATATCATTGAAGGTTCTCTAGCTAGAGCTGTAGAAGCAGGAATAGTTAAAGAGGCTCCAGAAGCTGAATAATGATTTTAGAACCTACTAATAGAATTGATGTAAAAACTCCTAAGGGTGATGGTATAATGTGGTTAGTTACTGACTATGGTCATGAAACAGATACTATCTATACCATCATCATTAATTCTACAGGTGAAATTTGGCAGTTTACACATAAAGATATCATTGTCAAAAATAACATAACATTTAATAGAAAATGAGAACAAACGCAAAACTGAAACCATATGCAAGATTTCTTAAAAATGGAGAAATAGTACCAGGCAGTCTTGGTTTATATTATAGTGCCCCTACTGTTGGTATTTGGAAAGAGATACAACCAATCCAATATTTTAATCAATATAGTAGTAATTATATTAGTATAGTGCAATCCACCTATCCTAATGCTGTATTATCTAATACTTTTGCAAACAAGTTAACAAGTTATCTTAATAGTAGGGGAGTTAAGTCAGAAGATACTGTTTTAAATTCTACAACATGTTCAGATGATGTTAATGCTTCTGAGTTTGCTGATACAATGAATATAGGTCAAAATCCTCCATCATTAAATAACTACCTTGGACCATTCATGGGTGGTGGTCTTGCTGGATATCCTCATACAGGGATATTAGGATTACAAGCTTGGCAAAGTCATGCTACAACAGACACTCCTAATAATGGACCATTGTTATTAATGAATATGCCTCACATAGGTATTACACAACAAGCAGATCTTGTTGCAGCTAATGATAATGTAGGTAGAATGTTGAGAAGGGGTAAAAGTAGTGCTACAAATGATAATACGTGTGGAGCAGTTGCTACAGCTATTGCTGATGCAATTACATTAGCTGGTGTTGCACCAGTGGCTACAAATGCTCCATTTATAAACAATTACCAAAGATATCAACTTGCATTGATTACGTATACTTCTTATGCTTATTATAACACTCATACATATTCACAAAATATGATTCAAGCTACAGAACTTATAAGAGCAGCATCATTCACTGTTTTAAAAAATACATTAATTCCTGCATTAACTGGAGCAAGTAATTTATATTTTATGTCAGGCACATTTATTAATGTAGATGATGGATTTTCATCATGTATCAATTTTAATGAACTTTGGGTGAGAAATGCAGGAACTTGGACAGATCTTACAGCAACATTCAATGCATATAGCTAATGGCAACCATCCCAAAGACAAAAGTTTATAACCCACAGAAAGCAGAAGCTTACGTAGGAAAAGGTGTTCTTAGGGTTGGTGGTAAAATCACTCCTGTACCTAATGGTCCATTGATTAAAAAGAAAGGACCATTCAAAGGATCCACTCTTAAAAGTGGTGGATCTATAGTGAAGGTTGATGGACAAACACATAAGGTGTTTAAGAAAAAGGTTGACAAAGGAATAGGTGATAAAGGAGATATAGTTGTAGATCATACAGCTGGTCCTTCTGCTGGTAAATGGGATAAGATCAATCTTACAAAGAAGTCAAAAGCTAAAACTGTTAAACAAGGTGTTGCTTCAGTTAAGAAGTGGCATAGAGAAAATCCTAATTATTATGGCAAAAAGTCAAGCGTGGCAAAGAAAAGAAGGTAAATCTGAATCAGGCGGTTTAAACGCTAAAGGAAGAGCTTCTTATAATGCAGCTAATCCAGGAAAACCAGGATTAAAAGCTCCTCAACCTGAAGGTGGTTCTAGAAAAAAATCATTTTGTGCTAGAATGGGTGGTATGAAAAAGAAACTTACAAGTTCTAAAACAGCCAATGATCCAAATAGCAGAATTAATAAATCACTCCGTAAATGGAAATGTTAAAAAATAAATATTATGGCAACTGTAAAAAAAATTAAAAAAGCTCAATCTGGTGTAACAAAAAAACCTACAGCTTTCCAAAGTTATGTTAAAAAATATCCTGGAAGCGGTAGTGATACTATAGCTCGTTACGATGCAAGAAATAATTATACAAATGATGGTTTTGCAGGAACTCGTGCTAAACAAAATGCAGATCTTAAAAGTGCTTTTACTAAAACATATGGTAAAAAAGATATGACTGGTGTTGATCAAGACGATGAAGCAAAATATAGAGTTCCTCAAAAGAAAAAAGGTGGAATTATTAAAAAAGCAAAAGCTGGTAAACAGATGATCAAACGTGCTGATGGTTCTACATCTCAACGTGGTTTATGGGATAACATCAGAGCAGCTAAAGGATCTGGAAAGAAACCTACAGCTCAAATGCTTAAACAAGAAAAGAAAATTAAAGCTAAAACAAAGAAATAATGGCCATTAGAGAATTTGATATGGATAAGTATATCTTATTAATAGGTAAAGATGCTACTGACATATTCAAATACTATAAGGTTAAAGAAATGCACGGACTTAATATAAAAGATGCTCAAGCAGAAGAGGTTGATAAGACAGTGGGTAATGGGGTTTATATTTATGGATGGACAAATTATGATCCAGCAGATAAAAAACTTACAGCTAAAGATCCATATAAACCTTTTCTATTCTTAAACATGGGTACGTTTAAAAGATATAGCCCTGATGAACAAAAAACAGCAATAATGCATGAAACTATGCATATGGCTCTTCTTTTGTATAAATGGGATGCTGAGAAGAAATCAGAAGAAATAGTCACAATGGCTGAAGATGAAGCCAATAAAATTATCAAAAAACTTAAAAACATTAAAGTTATAAAAAAATAATTATGGCAACAGTTAAGAAAGCACAGAAAGGTACAGTGATGCAAAAGCTTAAAGCTAAGTATCCTAATGTTGATACAACAGCTAAAGGTGATGTAAGAGGTACTGAGATGAATGCATATGCTCCTAAAAAAGTAATTAAAAAGTATAATGATACTTATAATGCTTTTGATAAGAAATTTGGTAAAGGTAAGCCAGCTATGAAGATGGGTGGTAAGATAAAGAAAGCTCAAGCTGGTCTTGGTCTTAAACCATCTAAACCTGTTGGACCAATTGATCCTAATGGTGCATGGACTAAAGTTCAAGAAAGAACAATAGCTGGAAAAAAGGCTGCTAAGGTTCCTTTGAAAAAGGATAAACAACTTGGTGCTACAAAAATGAAAATGGGTGGTAAGATGTCTAAAAAGAAATAGTTATGGCTACAGCTAAGAAGAATTGGATACAAGGTGCTACTGCTTCTATTAAAAAAAGAGGAACAGAGGGCAAATGTACTCCTATTACTAAACCAGGATGTACAGGTAAAGCTAAAGCATTAGCTAAAACATTTAAAGCAATGGGCAAAGCTCGTAAAGGTAAATAATTATTAAAATATAAAAACAAATAAAAATGGCAACAATTAAAAAAGCTGTTAAAAAAGCAATCGCTAAAAAAGTAATGTCCAAAATAGGACCAATGATGAAATCTGGTGGTACATTGTCTCCATCTAAGAATGCTGTATCTAGGAACATTAGCAATCTTAACAAAGCTAAAGACGGTAGTTCTCTAGGAATGAAATCTGTTAAAGCTGGATATGATAATAATCCAAGTGTAACAAGAGCAGATATTATTTCAGCTGCTAAAAAGAATGCTGGTGAAGCTAAGAATGGTAAAACAATGATGAAGATGGGTGGCAAAATGGCTCAACAAGCTGCAATAGCAATTGCTATGAAGAAAGAAGGTAAAACACCTAAGAAGAAAATGCAATATGGTGCATCTATGATGATGAAAAAAGGTGGAAAGATGATGATGGGTGGTAAATGTAAAAATGGTTGCTAATGACATCAGGAAAAGCTAAGAAATCTGGAGCACCAAGAAAGGCTCCCAAGGTAAAGCCTCCCAATCCTATTAATGGAAATTATATGAAGGAAGCTGATACAAAGTCAAGATTGAAAAGTCCTATGGCTCCTATGAAGCAAAAAAGATTATCAAAATGATATGCTCTATTCATGATATATATTATGAAGGAACATGTCCTAACTGCCTAGAAAGTAATAATAAATAACTGTCTCCTCCTGCAATTAAAAACTGCACGCTTAGGTTGTGGTAACCTAGTCTAGAATAGGTCCCTTAAAGGAGAATGTTTCCCCCCTATACTCTCAGTATTATAGGTCTGCTCCTTCTGGGAGAAAAGAAAAACCCCCTATTAAGGGGTTTTTTTTATTTCACAATAATTAGTAATTTACCACCATGTGCTAGATAGAATTTGGACATTTTGTAATTAAGAGCTTTTACATCAGCCATCATCTTTTGTTCATCCATTTGTGCAGCATGTAAATCTTCTATTATATAATAGCCTCCTTCCTTTAAATATGGATAGAGAGTTTTAAAACTTGTAACTATATGCTCTCCATAATGAGATCCATCATCAACAATTATATCAAAATCTCCTCCATAGGTTTCTATACATTTTTCAAGATGTAAAGGATTGTTTTGATCTCCAATAAATACAGATACATTCTCTTTTTCAAACTTTTTAGCATCTTTATTAATATCATATCCTATAAGCTCAATATCAGGAAAATATTTATTCCACATCTCAAGAGATGCTCCAGGGAATCTAGGATCTGCCACTCCTATTTCTAACATCTTTACATGTTTTTTAGAAAGCTCGTCTAACAGTTCATGATACAATACAGTGTAATGGTGACCATAATCCATGGTTCCTTTATCTGTACCTATTCTATTTGCTATTTCAGTTAATCTGTCCATATTTTTTATTTAGGGTAATTGACTATAATAATCTTCATCGTAATGTGGATTGAGAATTATTTCTCCTTTGGTATCATCTAGCACCTTGTCTGCTTGATCTAATATCACTTGGTTAGGTTG
>Ga0114973_10001589_pt1 | contig 16805 bp, 16 predicted proteins | sample M_140807_MF_Meta_FD_87025 | JGI IMG/M metagenome (GOLD analysis project Ga0114973, IMG submission 87025) | Freshwater microbial communities from Lake Montjoie, Canada to study carbon cycling - M_140807_MF_MetaG | ecosystem: Environmental > Aquatic > Freshwater > Lake | place: Lake Montjoie...
ATCAAATTTAAATTTTAAACTAACACTCCCTGATTATTCATATTCAACACATATATATGATGGACTTAGAGTTAACAAATCTGGATTAAATCCAATTCAATCCTGGAATTATGATTTAACAATAGATTCTGAAAAGAAATTTTTATGTAATCAAAAAGGTCAAACTCAGTTAAATAAATTAATTAAAAAGATGTACTCAAATTCTTTACTACCAACAGTCAGAGAACTTGATGGTAGATATGAAATTAAATGTATTAATGGAGAATATTTAGCTGTAAGTAATTTCAAAATTACTTCAACTACCAAATTAATTGAATATATTAAAAAAAGAATAGGTTCCAATAAAAATATAATATTTTTAGCAAATTGTTCCAGTCTGGATAATTCAATTTTAGATGATAGTGAAGAAACAAGAAAAATGGTTAGATCAAATAGTTTAAGTTTAAGATCTGAAGATGTTGAAGAATTAAGTCCAGATATAAAAAATTTTCCAACACCTGAAGAAATAACTTTTAATAAATCTAATGATACTAATAAATCTAAACCAAATCAGACATCTCCTAGACCTCAAGCTAAAACAGAATTATCTGAAATATCTGAATTAAATGTAGAAGTTGAATCTGAAATACAATCTCAAGCGCAAGATAAAACAGTACAACTACAGTCTAAAATAGAATATTACAATACACATACAAGTAAAATATTTAATGACAAAATTAATGAAGCAAAACGTAAATCAAATAATAATATTTTTGTTGCAATTAAAAGTTTATTTATAGAATATGAAAATCCATATGATGAAGATCCAAAATTACAAAAAACAGAAAATAAATTTTTTATTTTATCAACAAAAGCATGTGATTTAATAACAATGAATATTATTAAAGCAGGATTAAACCATTTAATAAAATATGGTATTGAAGTAGTTCCTGAACAAATTATTAGTTTTGGTTTGTATAATTTTTTTTTACCACATAATCCTTTTGCTATATTATTTAATAAATTAGATAAACAGGGTTATGCAAATTCAATTGATTTTTACAATCATTATATGTGCAAGTTATATCCAAATTATAAAATTCAACTTGTTGAACAATTTATCGAGTCAATTGGACCAATTGAAGAATTAAAACGAATATGCGAAAATCCTCCATATTCAGAATTTAAAACTCAAGAATTTATTAGACGTATTAAACCAATTGTTGAATTAAAAGTTAGACCCACAGAAATAAATTATAATATATCTACAAAATTTACTTTGGATGATCTAAATAGATGGACTAATAATAAAATGAAAGGTTCATATTTAAATTTTTGGTTTATTAAAATAGGTAGAGAAGCCGAAGATTATTTATTAGAAGTAATAGGTACTACTGAAGCAAAAGTTTCAGGTACAACTGAAGCAAAAGTTTCAGGTACAACTGAAGCAAAAGCTTCAGATACTAAATCTAAATATTTAAAATATAAAAAAAAATATTTGAATTTAAAATCTAATTTATAATCTTTTTAAAGTCCCCTTTGCAAAGGAGATGGAAAAAGAAGTTTGTAAAATGATTGTTAAATCATGGTGAAAGGTGGAGATGAAGAAGTTTTGATCAAGGGTGAATCTCCTCTAGTTTATGCTATGAACAAAAAACTAGAAATAATACTCAATACTCGTAGAAACGAGCTTTTTTATCCCATAAAGGGAATATAGTAGTTATTTAAATACAGTAGTTGATTACCGGGGATTGAATGGACTTTTAATAACCATACCTGTTGGTTCCCATCCCAAACAGGCAAGAGTTTAAGTTTAATGGTTTTAATATAAAACTTTTTTTTCAATTTTTTGCTTTACTGATATAAAGAAAAATAAATTATTTAAATTATATGTGGAAAGAAATTGTTATTCTTGGAATTTTAAGTTTAAGTTCTTCTATAAATATTAATATTATTAGATCCTGGGGGAAAACTAATAATGTATCAAAACCGATTGATTCAACAAATTCATCTAGAATGACTATAGAAGAATTTGTTCAATGGATGGGTTTTGGATTTCAAGTTATAAACTAAATTCATTTATCTATCACATTCATATGATCTAACACACATAATCCAGACTGTTCAGCAAAATCATCCATTAATTTTATAAAACTCGATTTATTTAATTTATATTTAATTCCATCTGTTTTTTCTACATATAATTCAGAATTAAAAGATTGTACAAGTCTATCATATTCTTTGGCAGGATTCGCAGAATAAGACAGTATATATTGATCATCTCCAATAAAAAATTTTGTAATTGATTTAAAATTTTTTATTAATGTTTGTGTACTTGATCCAGCCCCGCAAATAAGACCTAGTCCTTCGGACCAATAATAGTCGTATGGATCAGCTAATTTGGATTCTGGTATATTTGTGATAACTACATTACATAAAAACAGATATACCCAACCTTTTTCATCTACCGCCCAAGGATATGGAACCTGATTGTTACCAACTGGTGATGTGTACTCGACTATTGGAAAGTATGATAAAAATGATATAATTTTATCTCCTATCCAAATATAAGAATATTCTGATTGTTGAAGTAGCAAAGTATTTCCATCAAAATCTGGTCCATGTCCACCAGAAAATTCTGTCATTGGTATTAGTGGGGATTTCCCAATAAATACTTTAGATGCTTGTGTAGATAAAATTAATTTATATTGGATTTCATCATCTTCTAATTTATATACTTGAACTTTATTAGAATGTTCAATAATAACTTTATAAGGATTTGAATAATTATCTAATATCAAATATTCTTGTTCCATATATTTTAATTGAATAATTGAATCAACTAATTAATCAAACAATTTAATTATCAATTTTTTATTTTGATGAATAAAAAATTGTTTTTTATTTTTATTAATAAAAAGAACAATGTATTCATTAATGTTTCATCTAGATAAATTTACAAGTATTTGTATATTTTTTTTGATTTTAAATACTTTGTTACTTTCTAATATATCAGATTTCTATGTAGCCCAAGAATTTTGGTCAAATAACTTTGTATTAATTGGAGCTTATTTGATATACTATCTATCAAAAAAGTTTGATAGCTTGACATATGTCAATACAAATATAAATCAATGGTATCTAGTGAATTTAATATGGATAGGATTATTATCAAAATTAACAAGTCCAGATCCTATTGACTTACCTTTACAAAATTTTATAATTATATATATAAAAGCACAAATTATAAATTTATTGTGTTTGATTTTAGGAGTATGGTGTATATATGTGATTTTTAGATCAGTATATTATGATGGGATTCTATTTATTTGGACAATTTTTTCAGGTACTAGTTATAAACAAACAAATGTAATTGATGTATAAATTTAATGATTGATATAATATTAAAAATAATATCTTAGATAAATTTAATGATTGATATAATAAATTCTCCAAAAGAAATAACTCCTGAAAAATTTTATAAAAAATATGTACTTCTTTCCAAACCATGTCTAATAAAAAATTTTATTGATCCATCTAATAAATGTAAAGAATTTTATACTAAAACAGATACTTTCAAATCAAATTTTATAGGAAATGCCAAAACATTTTATTCTAACGAAAAATGCTTGGATGATTTTTTTATTCAGCTATCTAATCTAGTTGAATTCTCGCCAAATGTTAGAGGATGGAAACATTCATCTGGTAATATTACACCATGGCATTATGATGGTAATGGTATTAATGTGACAAATATATGTTATTCAGGATCAAAAAAATTTTATTTATCACCACCTGGTTCTTTACAAACACTTCCACTATCAAATATTTCAATGGGTCATGAAAAATGGAATGATAATAGTGTTTTAGTATCAACAGGTGATATGTTATACATACCTGCATATTGGTTTCATAAAGTTCAGACATTAGAAGATAATACTTTTACAATTAATCATAATTTTTATCATAAATCCAATAATATTTTTTCTACAAATCGTGATTTACATATGTATACACTTCATAAGTTACTTAATACAAATATGTGTTCAACAAATAAAATATGTGACTATTCCAAAGAGACTAAAAATATTTTAAGTGCATTATTATTTGGTTTTTATGAATTTTCATGGATTTATATAATTTTACTAGTACTAACAATATGGATATATAGAATAAATAGATTATGGTGTGTTTATTTTTTAGGATTAATTGGTATGATATGTTTAATATTATTTTTTTCTCCATCATTTGACGAAATCAGTTCAGGTATAACTAAACTTTATTCATTTTTTTTATTTATATATATTCTAATAGCTATTGGATTTATCCAAATGATTAAATAATTTCTATATAGGTTAAATAAAAATCTATATAGAAATTATATAATGTATTCTGAAAAATATTTAAAATATAAAGAAAAATATTTTAATTTTAAAAATAAATTAAATAACCAAAATGGTGGTTATGAGTATCAACCAGGTGATACTGTAATTTTAAAACAAAATAAAACTCCAATGGATAATACATTTATTTTAGATATAAATGGAAAACCAATTGAATATGTAATTAACAAAAAAAATATAACATATGACCTATTAACTAACACTTTTACAGGTCCACAAGATTTAATTCAAAATGTACCAGAAAATAAGATACAAATAATAAAGACTTATGTACAAGATGAAAGAGAGTTTAAAGAACGTGAAGAACGTAAAAAAAGTAAAGAAAGTGAAGAACGTAAAAAAAGTAAAGAAAGTGAAGAACGTAAAAAAAGTAAAGAAAGTGAAGAACGTAAAAAAAGTAAAGAAAGTGAAGAACGTAAAGAAAGTAAAGAAAGTGAAGAACTTAAAGATTTAACTAATCAAAATGGTAGTTATGAGTATCAACCAGGTGATACTGTAATTTTAAAACAAAATAAAACTCCAATGGATAATACATTTATTTTAGATTTAAATGGAAACCCAATTGAATATGTAATTAACAAAAAAAATGTAATTAACAAAAATATAACATATGACCTATTAACTAACACTTTGACAGGTCCAGTAGAGTTAATTCAAAATGTACCAGAAAATAAGATACAAATAATAAAGACTTATGTACAAGATGTAAGAGAGTTTACAGAACGTAAAGAATTAAAACAAAAAGAAATTCAACAAAAAGTAGACAGAGAAATTCATGAACAGACACATTTTGACATAAATAATTATATAAATATTAAAGAGTTTACTCGCGAAAATATTGCCCTAAATGAATTAATTAGAATTAATGATAAGATATACAAAATAACAAATATAGATTATGGTAGTCAATTTCACCCTTATACAACTATAACAATTCAAAACTTGGCAAATCGTTTAGATGAACAAAAAGTAGAATCTTCTAAACTTTTAAATGGAGAAAATTTTAGTGTTAAATATCAATTTCCTTTTCAAAGATAAATGACCTTCCTAAGTCTTACAAAAAATTGAATAATATTACTTTTTAAATTTAATATATTGAATAAATACATTAAATCTTTTTATGAACTCGTTAAATTCATTTAACTTTATAGCTGGTGGCATAATTACAAATTTTGTTAGTAAAAAATTTGAACTTCCAAATGATCCAGTTTCTATAATGATTGGAACAACTGTTGTTTCAAATGTATTAGAGTATATAAATGATACAGCTTATAAATCTAGATATTTACAAGATTTATCTAATAATTTTTTTGGAATAAAACGTATATTAGGACTGTCTAAATATTCAATTGTAATTAATCAAGAATCAATCTTTTATCAAAAGATAATTTCATATCTTTTAACAAATTATAAACATAAATTAATTCGGGATAGTATAGAACATAATTATAATATAGATTCAGATATAACTAATATTCATTTTATAAACAGTACTATTATTGAAGAATATGATGGTTCTAAGATATCTATTTCATTAAATTATAGTAATAAAGATATATTAGTCCAATCTAGCACTATTGATGTTTTTAGACTTAAAAAATATGTACAATCTATTGTATCAAAAAATACATCTTCAACTTATCTAAATCTATTCTTACCTACAATTATTCGCGAAATAGGACCTAATAAGAAGAAATCTAGGACAGAACAAACAGAAGCTTCGACTGAATTAACAAATACAATTGTTAAATGGAAAAATTTACGTGTGCATACAAATAAAAATTTAGCAAATACAATTCTATCTACACAAGTACAAACTGAACTTGTTGATGATTTAAATAATTTTATTGCTAGTGAGGAATATTATAATACCAAAGGTATCCCATATAAACGAGGATACCTACTTTATGGACCACCTGGTACTGGTAAAACTTCTATTATTAAAGCATTTGCTAGTACATATGGGTTTGATATCTATATTATTAATATGGAAAATATTAAAAATCCTGAAGATATTGTACAGATATTTAGAGGTTTTGATTCAGCACATTCATATCATATTATATGTTTTGAAGATATTGATCGTTGTCCTATGTTAAAAAACCCATCTGGATATTATGATGATCGTCCAGATGCAAATTCAAATATTGGGATTAGAACATTTTTAAATGAACTAGATGGGATAATAGAAGGTAATAAACGTATTACTGTATTCACTGCAAATTCAACAACTGTACTTGATTCAATTGAAGCATTATGTAGACCTGGTCGTATTGATAAAAAAATAGAAGTTGGATTTTGTGATGCTGAACAATTAGAAAAAATTTACCTACACTATACTAAATTAGGAGTGCAAGATAATATAGATTATGTGATTAGCCAGGATGAAATAAACACTAAAAAAATTACTCCTGCGCATGCTGTTAAAATTATTTTGTCAAATCCTTTTGTTACATTAGATGAATTTAAATCAAAACTAAATATTGGTTCCCAAGAAGATGAAATAATTAGTAATATTACTACATCTAATACATCTAATACATCTAATACAAATAGTTGGACTTCAAGAAGATCTAAGCGTGCTCAAGAAACTGATAAAAGATCTTTAGTAAAACTTATAGATATGATTGGGAAAGAAAAAGATGCATTAAATGAACTTGTTGAAACAATATCGGTTGCAGGTACTACCAAAGAAATAAAAGAAAAGGTTCCTCATATTCTATGGGGTCGTCAAACTAGAGTAAAGTCTATTAACAAAATTCTAGAAAGATGTAAAAGAAAGTTTCGAACAGAAGGTGATGAAGAATAAATAATCTTGATAAATAATTTTATTTTATTAATAAAATATTAATTATGTATTTTAATATTATAAATAACCCATATGAATAATACACAAATGATTACTATTATTTTATGTATTTTTTTACTTTACTATTTTTACACTTTGTTTACAGATACAACTAATAAAAAATCAAAATATACATCTAAGTCTAAATCTAATAAATACAAGTCTAAATCCAATAAATACAATAAATCCAATAAATACAATTACTCTGCAATTTCTAATAATTATATTGAAGGTTTTGAAACAGATAATGCAGTAACTAGTATTGATAGATTAGTTTTATGGTTAGATGCATTTGATAATAAAACATTACAATTAAATGAAACTAATGTAATTTCTTGGGAAGATAAATCACCATTAAATCTTACACCAATTCAAATGAATCATTCTTCACCAACACCAATATATAATAGTACAGGATTAAATAATTTACCAACTGTATCATTCAATATAACAGAAAATAATGGTTTTATTGCACCAATACCTCTTAATACACTTATAAAAACAGATACTACTACTACTACTCCAAATACAAATCTATATCAATTTACTGTTTTTGTTGTAGCACAAAGATTTGGAAAATTATTTAATCCTATAATATTATATAATACTAATAATACCAATTCTTTATTTTTTGGAATTGGTACACAAGCTGATAATGTTAATGTTTCAGAAGTAATTGTTTATAATAGTATTTTAACACCAGAACAAACTTTAAGTATTAAAAATTATTTGAATACAAAATGGGCACCAAAACGTATATCTTTACCAGTTCCTAGTTCTAGACCTGAACCTGTATCTGCACCTAGTTCTAGACCTGAACCTAGTTCTAGACCTGAACCTAGTTCTGAACCTAGTTCTGAACCTAGTTCTGAACCTAGTTCTAGACCTGTTCCAGGTCCTAGTTCTGGCCCTGATTCTGATAATTATACTAGATATACACCTGCTCCAGCTCCAGCAGTACCTTTTATGCCACCTTTATTAACAACACCATCACCTGCACCAGAAATAGTACCTATTAATGAAGAAATAGATAAAGTAAGAGCATGTAATAGAAATATAATTACAGATTTTGAATATTCAAGTATTGGTTATATTAATGATAAAATTAATTTTTTACCATATAATATGGGACAAGTAGCTAATCTTGAGGAAGCAATTACTGTTGCTCAAAAAAATGCAGCTACTGTATTTCAACTAACTTCAAAAAATATATTATATATTGGATACTATTATAATAGTAATAGTAATAAAATTAAAAATTCTAAAAAAGATAATAGTTCTGAATTATATGCAATTACAACAAAACCAAAACTATTAAGTACACCAACAGTACATCCATATAGAATTTTTACAAATTATTCAAAAGTACCTAAAAATATTGATGATTATTTCTCAAAAAAAAACTTAGTAGGAAAAGTTTCAACAGATGAAGAAGCTAGAAAATTAGCAAATAAATATGGTGCAACTGCATTCTGGGTTGATGATAATGGCGATTTATATATTACATATAATTTTAATGTATTATTATTCAAACAAACAAATGATAAAAAATCAAGAAAAGTTCCATTTAATCAAATTTATTATGTTAGTTGTTTATTTAATAAAAATCATAGAGCCATAAATAATATTGAAAAGAATAGTTTAGAATAGAAAAATTTGAAATTATTAAATATTTATAAGTTGAAGTATAAATATAAAATAATTAATATGGGTAAGCAAATAGTTCAGAAAAAAATAACAGATTTTTATAAACCTATTAAATCATCTGTTTCTAAATATAAATATATTTTTAAAGATTATAATTCAGAAATAGATGATAATTATTGTTTAGTTTGTGGAATATCAATGGGTCCACACAATCCAAGACAACTTTGTGGAAAGACTTGGTGTACAAATGAATGAGGTCTAAACACTTTTATCTTTTGATTGTTCTTCTCTTATAATAGTAGATGATATATCTATTCTAAATCCAGGAATTTCATCAAACATTTCTTTACATTTATCAGGCAATTTAACTGGACAAATTTCAAATATATCTTTTAAAGTTAAAAATGGTTCAGATAGAACACTATCTTTTTTTTTAATAGATGTTAGGTTAGAATATCCTTTGCATATTCGTCCCTCAAAGAGGTTAGAATATCCTTTGCATATTCGTCCCTCAAAGAGGTTAGAATATTCTTTGCATATTCGTCCCCCTACTATAAATTTAGTTCCTCTTGATTGAATTAATGATAATGAATATACAAGTTCAAATATACAGTCTTTGGTATATTTAGGATCTAATAATCTAATAGCTGTATCAGCACCAATTATATAAGTACATTGTTGAAAAATTTCTGTTTTTTGTAAATATAATGGAGATGATGTAACTGCAATACCTATATTCTTTATTCCATGAATGTTTAATTGATCTAATATTTGTTTAATTCTCCCTTCAATCTGAACTCTAGTCAAAGCTCCTTTATCTGCATTAAGACCTATTTCTAAAATGATTGGTGGATGATCTTCAGAAGAAAATCCAAGATGATTAATTGTTTCAAGAATTAGTTGAACATGACCAATAGTTAATGGATTAAATGATCCTGGAAAAATGATAGAGTTTGTAATTTTAATATTAGTAAAAACTGTAAATTTATTATCTGAATTTGATTTATTATTAGGAATAAATAGTACAAATTTCTTTTTCCCTTCAAGCACTTCATCTATCGGGTTATCCAATGTATGAACTGTCTTTATAATTTTTTCTTCTTCAAATAAATATTCATTTTCTACTACTTCAGATTGTAAATTAGTTGCATCTGCTAAAATTTTATTTAATATAACATCTGCAATAACCTTGTCTTCATCTTCTCTAGATCTTTTACCTTTGGACAAAATAAAATCATATTGAACACATTCTGTAATCAATCCATTATTTGATTTTTTATAAAAAGCATGCATTCTATGATCTCCTTTTTTAATAGTTTTTGACATAATTGCCGATGTTGAACCAATGCCAATAAAATTACATGTTGTCAAAGAATCTAGATCTTTTGTTTCTTCTAAATATGTACTTATAATATCGTTGTATGCTGCTTCAGTTAATGCTAACGCGACTTCTTTATTACAATAACCGTTAGCTTCTGCTAAAAAAGGTTTAATAATTTTATCAGTTACTAAAGTGGCATAAGGTAGTCTAGCTTCAAAAATACAATTACTAGCACCTGCTATACCTGTGAGTACACCTATCGCAGGAGTACCTCCACCAGTAGTATATAAATTTAATTTATGACTTGTTGATACCGAGTTATAAACTTTATTAAGTAAATTATTAGTTCTTTGACTTTTAGGTAACATATTTATTCTAAAACTTACTAAAGTAAATCTAAAAATAAAAAATTCAATTTTATTTTTATAATATTATATTTATATTATATATATGGAACACTCAGAAGAATATTATAAAATGAAATATTTAAAATATAAGTATAAATATTTTGAACTTAAACATAAATTAGAAGGTGGTGATGGAGAATTAGAGCTTCTTGGCAGAGCTGGACAAGGTGTCGGTAGAATTTTTAAAAAAGTAGGAAAAAGTATCCTTGGATCTATTGGAGTTGGAAAAGTAAAAAGTCCAAAAGAAGAAAGACTCGAAATTAGAAGAATTATTAATAAATATAATTTAACTGATGGTGTAAAAAAAAATGAAAAAGGAGAATATGAAGTAAGATCTTTTTTAGATAACTTGCATAAAAAAATTAAAGAAGCAACAGATGATACTATTAAAAAAGATTTAAATTATGTACTTGGAAAACATTATATGTGTAAAGGAATGTCAGTGTCAGCATTTTGGGTATATGATCAGAAAGATTGTTTTGAAGAAACAGAGACAACAACAGCAACAAATAAATAAAAAAATAGTTTATCTTAATTTTTTATTGAATCGTATAGTGCATCAATAAAAAATTGAAAAAAAATATTTATACTGATTTAAAAGTATTAAATATGCATATTATAAAATGGATTCAATTATGCAAAATTTTCCTAAACGTCGTAGAACTTGCCTTTGCACTAGACGCAGAGAGTGTGGGTGTAGTACACCCCCACTTCCTGACTCTTATAAGTTTTCACAACAAGCTAATTCATATAATACTATGTATCCCAAAAATGCTAGACAAATGTCTGCATATGGTAGTTTTAGATCTGGATACAAAGGAGAAAATACCAATAAAGTACTCTTTTATGGATATCATTTTGTTCGAAGATTTGTTGAACATGTATGGACACTTGAGGATGTTGAAGAACTTCAATCTCATATGTCTACATTTGGAATTGGAGGAAAATCCCATCCATTTCCGGATGAACTTTTTACTAAGATTGTTAATGAAAATAATGGATATTTTCCAGTTAAGCTTCAAGTATTACCAGAAGCTACTGTTGTATATGCAGGAACTCCTGTTTATCAAATTACTGCATCTGGTGAATATTCTAGATTGGTTACTTATTTAGAAACCTGTCTTACACATATCTACTATCCATGTGTAGTTGCAACATATGCTAGACTAGTTCGAGATGATGTTGAAAAAGTATATGCACAAACTGTTGATGACCAAGTTAGTTTTACCAAGAAATCAAGATTACATGATTTTGGTGGTAGAGCTACAACTAATTTAGAACAATCTATTATTGGTGGTAGCGCTCAACTTATTAGTTTTGAAGGTTCGGATACTATTGCTGCTACAAAATATGTACAAGATAGGTTAAATGATGGAGAACCTTATGCATGTTCTCTTCCAGCATCAGAACATGCAAATACTACAAGTTTTCCAACAGAAGAGAAAGCAGTTGAAACTATTGTGGATATGTATAAAGATACTTTCTTTGCAACAGTTGCAGATTCTGTTGATTATTTAACTTTCTTTGAAAGAATCTTTGCACGAAATATTAAAAAGGTTGAAGAGGCAGGTGGTTTTTGGAATGTTCGTCCAGATAGTGGTGACCCTCGTGATGCAGTACTCTTTGGATTAAATGAACTAAAGAAATATGCTAATTATACTATTAATTCCAAGGGTTACATTGTTTTTTCAAATTGTTCAATCGTTCAAGGCGATAGTCTTGATCGTAAAACAATTCAAGAAATTTATAAGCTAATTACTGAAAATGGTTATGCAGCAAGCAATGTTGTTTTTGGTATGGGCGGAAAGCTTTTACAAAATAGTAAAGACAGAGGTACTATGGACTTTTCTACCAAGCTATCATATATTATCTATGAAGATGGTACAGAAAAAGAGGTAATGAAAGCTCCAACTGGTGATAGTATTAAGATTTCACTTCCTGGAAGAATTGATGTGTGTTTGAATGAAAATGGATTTCCTCAAACATATCCAGAAAGTGTTGCTCGTGATCTTGGTCTCACAAGTCTGTTTGTTACAGTTTGGGATTCAGGACCTGTTGGTTATGAAACACCAAAATTCACAGATATTGTTAAAAGAGCTGATGAAGAGTGGAACAGAATTCCTGAAGGTGGAGATCCATTTCATGAATCTATGAAACTTAAGAGCAAGCGGGTCTTAGAACAAATTAGAAATCTATAAAGAATAATATTCTAATAACATATTATATGGAATCAAAACATTTATTTTATAAAAAAAAATATTTAGACCAAAAAAATTTATTAGAATACAAAACTAATTTTTTTACAGATCCTTTAAAAAATTATTTTATAAAAGAATATATCAACAAAATAGAAGAGTGTGATGATAATTACTTGGAAGAATATAAAAAAAATATATGGGATTTTCAAAGAAAACTTAAGTATATCTTTTTAGATTTTGTAAATATACTTAAACCATTATATTATGACAAAAAAGAGAAAGGTATATATGTACAAACAGAAGAATCATTTATAGGATTATCTGATAATAATAGTAAATGTAATTTTACACATTGGTTACTTAATAGATTCAATAATTTAAAAATTAATAAAAAGCTAACAAATAAAGACATGATAAATTTTATTAACAATTATAAAATTAGTGTTAAAAATTCATTAGAAAGTCATGAAAGATCTTTACAATGTGAGAGTGGTTTTCTAATGAATTACTCTAAAATTAAATTTAATAGTTCATAAATAAAAAAAATTGAATTAATTTTAAATTAATTTAAAATTAATTTAAAATTAAACTATAATAAATGGGCAATACACTTTCAAAAGAAGATATAGTGCAAATGCAAGAAATATTTGATAAAATTATGGATATACCTTGTCCTGAATTAGATATAAGTAATTTTAATGGTATAACAGATTATATTGATTTTATTTTACAAAGTGATGTTACAAATCCAATAATGAAAGGTTCTGATTTAGTTGGAAGAAATTTTATTGTTTGGAAGGCTCAAGTAATAATTGATAAATCTGATGATAAATCTCCTTCAACTTATAATACTTTTACTACATTTTTTAAACGATATTCCGAACCAACATCTTGTGTTTATCATACTTGTGGTCATGATGGAAAAATTTTATTTGATACTGTAGGTGGTGCAACTTTAGAACAAATGAGTTTTTTATACACGTTATTATCTACAAGAACATCTGAACTAAATTATTATCAAGCTGAAAAACTAAAACTATCTTATGAAAACTTGGAAGGATTTGAAACACGACAAAATTGGATTTTTAAAATTAATATATAAATTAATTAAAAATAAATTATTTTAATTTTTAAATTGTTATATTATTTAATGTCGTTTAAACCTAGATCAGTTATTGTTGTTGCACAAAAAATTATTTCAATAATTCCAGATAATCAAAACAATATACGAGTAGATATACAAAAATTTATTAATGGATTATGGAATCAAGCACCAGAAGCACTTTTTGAAAGATATAACTGGGTTAGATTTATTACATTATTAAATCAAATTATTAAGCCAGAATATACTGATTTAATAGAACAAATACAAAATATTTTAAATGGTTAGTTTTATTTATTTTTTAGTATGTAAAAACTGGTTTTATAGGTACTTACTCTTCAAAAAATTGAATTATTTAATACTTAGATTTTTAATTGAATAAATCAATTAATTAAATTAATTAAATCAATTAAATCAATTAAATCAATTAAATCAATTAAATATGTTTATTATTGGATATAATTTATCAGATAACCATTATTCGTAAAAATCTCATTGCGAAAGACCCGAACGAGTTTCTCACACTATAAAAAAGTTAATAAAAGTATATCCCAGCTCAAAATTTTTAACAGTTGAAAATCCAGATATTTCCAGATGTGTTGAATTAATTTCTAAAGCACATTCTAAAACTCATGTTGATTTTTTACTAGAACCTAGTTTTTATTATTGGAACTGTCGTAAATGTAAAAAACAGATGAGTTTATTTGAGAAATTAACATTTAATAATTTTATTAAAAAACAATCAACCTGTTCAAACTGTAATATTCAACTATCAGAATCAAATATTTATGCACATATTGATTCTGATACCTACTTTACATCAGATACTACAAAAATTATTTTTGAAGGTATTGCTGTTCTAGATCAAATGGTTAAACAAATTGTATCTCAAGAAATTAAATATGGTTTTGCTCTTATAAGACCACCTGGTCACCATTGTTGTAATAAGGCTTCAGGATTTTGTATTTGTAATAATGCAGTTGTTGTAACTAGAATAGCACAAGAAGCAGGTTTGTCTAAGGTACTAATTTTAGATATTGATTTCCATCATGGAGATGGAACACAGAGTCTTATTACAGATAAGAATCTAACTGCTTGTCAAATATCTAATACTCATTTGATTTCTATTCATGGTTTTGGACCTGGAATTTATCCAGGAACAGGATCTGAACTTGAGTCAACAGAAAATGTTTTAAATATTCCTATTCATATTGATAAAGCTACAAAATCTAGAATTTTTGCAAATGATGATTTTTACCAAGATATTATCGATACTCGTGTTAAACCCTATATTGAAAATTTTGATCCAGACTTAATTGTTGTTTCGTTAGGCGTTGATGCACATCGAGATGATACTTTAGAAGGATTAAATATTACAAATGAAACTTATATTCATATTGCATCTACATTAAAGAATTTTACAAAACCTATTATATTTGTTTTGGAAGGAGGCTATAATGTAAATATAATTCATTCAGTTATATCCAAAATGATTCAAATATTTGAATAATTTTATTTTATTTTTTTGTATTGACTAATTCGTAAATCCATAAAGTTATACCAAATTGTGGTGCAGATTTTGCAACTCTCCATAATCCTCCTTTCCAATAATCTACAAATCTAGTAGGTAGTGATAAATTAGATTGGATCCTTGTTTTTATTACATCAAATGGTGTAACTAAATAGGCAGCAGGTATTCCTGCAATTAATCCAGATATAAAACTAGAATTACCAGATTTTTTTAAATAAGAGTATGTAGGAAAATAAATTGCAGAAAAAGGGATATCACGTGCTAAACAAAGAAGCACACCTTTGTAAATTTTTTTTATATTTATATCTTGAAATTTAATATGATTAGAAAGTTGATATTGTATTTTAATATATTCGATAGGATTAGTTACTAAAACTTGACACATACCAGCTAGTCCACCTGAGATAATAGGATTAATTGAATTTTCTAAAGCTAATTGATTCACATATATTTTTATAGCTTTTTCAGGACCAACACCAATTAGTTGTACAAAGGAGCCTCTATATATATTTGTTAGCCTGACATTTTGTATTGGAGTTCCATTTTGTACATGTGTTTTAATATAGTCAATAGGATAAACACATATTGCACCAATCCATCCAGCAATTAATCCTTCTGCCATAAAAATTAATATATATAATATTATATATTTAAATGATAGGAGATATTGTTGAATTCTTAAAAACAGCAAAAGGTTGTGTTGATACAATAATTAAAGAACTTGAAGAACTAAAAGAGTTAGAAGAACATGGAATGAAAAAAATAGATTTATTTATTGAAATAATAAATGAGTTAGGATCTAGTGTTGTTAATTTAGAAAAAGCATATATTGATTTTATTCCATTGGAACACAAGTTAAAATATTTAATTATCAAAGAACTTAAATTCGATTTGGAAGATTTTTCAGATTCTCTTAAAGAATATAAACAATGGTATTTGGCAGTAAAAAATATTAATCAAAGTGTCAAAAGTTATAATTTTAAGTGTAGTAGTTTTAAAAAATATTGGTTTTGTTGTGGTTCTGACATTTCAAATGTATCCGAACCATCAAATATTATTGATGGAATTGTTCAACTTGTTAATATACCTCCATCAACTATGAACAAACATTTAGATGACTCTTTTCATAAAATAATGGATAAGCTAATGGTTGTTATAGAATTAGAAAAAGATATATTTGGAACAGCAATTAATATAACCCATCCTGTATTAAGACGTGCTTGGATGAGTTTAGGACCAGCAGATAAATCAGAAAATGAAATTGAACAGCATAAAATGGAAGAAGCATTACTATCAATGTTAAAAGATGAAAATGGAGGTGTTGTTGTTAATGAAAATAAATGTAGAGAGTTAATTAGTGATTTTTTAG
>Ga0114973_10001592_pt1 | contig 16796 bp, 17 predicted proteins | sample M_140807_MF_Meta_FD_87025 | JGI IMG/M metagenome (GOLD analysis project Ga0114973, IMG submission 87025) | Freshwater microbial communities from Lake Montjoie, Canada to study carbon cycling - M_140807_MF_MetaG | ecosystem: Environmental > Aquatic > Freshwater > Lake | place: Lake Montjoie...
GTGAAACAAAACACCTATGAACTAGAAACTATTTTAAGCACTACCAACGACGAGATGCTTTTGGTAGGTAAAATGAAAGAACTAGTTCCAGAATATATCAGCAACAATAGTATCTATCAGCAATTAGATAGCAAGGTGATTTCGATTTCGAATTAATTTGTACATAAATTTCTAAGATCCATATTTAAGCCGATAAGTTGCTTATCGGGTTTTTTGTTTCAGTATATTTGTATATGCATCAGCGCGTAAATATTTTAGGTATACAAGTCAGTTCTATTACTACTTCAGATTTATTTTCTGATTTTAAAGCTGCGATTCAAAATAAAAAATTAATTCAAGTGGCTATTACGCCAGTGAATTCAATTCTTGCTGCTCATAAAAATCCAGAAGTTCAAAATGCATATAATGCTGCCGATTATGTGCTTTGTGATGGAATGCCTGTAAAATGGGCGTCTACATTTTTAAATACGCCAATTGTAGAACGTATTACTGGGTTAGATTTACTGCCTAGTCTTGTTACTTTTGCTGCCAATGAAAATTTTAGTTTGTTTCTTTTAGGTGCTTCGCCTGGTGTGGGTGAAAAATTGAAAGAGGTGATTTTACAACAGTATCCAAATTGTAAGATAGTTGGTGTTTATGTTCCTCCTTTCATGCCAGTATTTGACGCTGCAGAAAATAAAAAAATGGTGGATGCAGTAAATGACACTACTCCTGATATTGTATTAATTAGTTTAACCGCGCCTAAACAAGATTTGTGGATTACACAAAATAAAGCGCAACTACATCCTGCTTTGTATGTGGGGATTGGTGGAGCTTTTGAAGTGATGGCTGGACTAGCAAAACGTGCACCTAAGTGGATGCATGGCGCCGGCCTTGAATGGTTGTTCCGTTTAATTCAAGAACCTAAAAGAATGTGCCGCCGTTATTTAATCGAGGCGCCGCTATTTATTCCTTTGTTGGTAAGGCAGAAGTTTTCTTCAAGGAGATAATGTGTCTTAAATTCAAGACTGCCAGTACGCGCTTCGTTAATGTTTTACAAAGAAATGGTATCAGTGCTGACGGTCATGTGACAAAGTAAAAATTCAATGGATAATGACATCATATTTACATACTATAATTAGTAAAAATACGACTAATTATAGTATGTAAAATGCGAGAAGTATTTTAAATTAAAAGACAATTAAATTTAATTTATCTATCTTAGTTATAATGAAATCTATAAAAAGAAATTATTTTATTTTAATTTTTAAGGAGGCGCTAATGTATGGGGATCTTTTAAAAATTTTCTTTTTAAAAGATTTTAAATCTAATTTTAAACAAACTGTTTTAGGTCCGATTTGGTTTTTAATACAACCCATTTTTTCAACATTAATTTTTTCAATTTTATTTGGAAAAGTAGCTGGGTTGAGCACAGATCAAATACCTAAACCATTATATTATTTTTCTGGAATTATTTTATTTAATTTATTTACTGAGTTAGTCAATAAAAATGCAATTATATTTAGGGATTTTAAAGATATTTTTTCAAAAATTTATTTTCCAAGAATCATTGCAGTTTTATCAGTCTCATTTAATGTATTATTGAGATTTATTTTACAATTAGCATTACTTTTTTTAATGATTTTAATTTATTCAATAAATGGAATAAACATAAAATTAAGTCTACTTTTTATTGCAATGCCTCTATTTATTTTATTAATTGTTTTTATTGGAATAGGCTTCGGATTAATAATCGCTTGTTATACAATTAAGTACAAAGACATACAATTACTTCTAACTTATTTTTTACAATTTTTTATTTATACAACTACAGTTATAATTCCATTTAGTGCAATTCCAAATAAATATAAAACGTTTGTTTTAATTAATCCTATCTCTAATTTGATTGAGTCGTTTAGGCATAGTTTGTTTGGAATTGGAAATTTTACATATTTATCATTTGTATACACACTCTTATTTTCAGTTTCATTATTTTTAATCGGCATTTATTTGTTTAATGAAAAACAAAAAACATTTTTAGACAATATATAATATGGAAAAAGTAATTATTGCTAAAAATTTATCTAAAATCTACATTAAAGGTCAATTTAATTTTGATTCTTTGAAAGATCTGATTCATTCAAAATTTAGAAGAACAGAAAAATCTTCTGAAAAAAAATCATACACAGCATTAGATAATATTTCTTTTGAAGTTTTAAAAGGCGATAGGATTTGTATTATAGGGGAAAATGGATCTGGTAAAAGTACTTTACTTAAAATTTTAAATAAAATTACATATCCCTCATATGGCTCATTCGTTATTAGTGATAAAATGGTTTCTGTTTTGGAACTAGGTGCTGGGTTTCACCCTGAATTTACAACTAAAGAAAATATTTACTTATTTGCTAGTATTTATGGGATGAAAATTAAAGATATTGATAATATAATAGACAATGTTTTAGATTTTTCTGAATTAAGAGATTTTATAGATACTCCTGTTAAAAAATTTAGTTCTGGAATGCATATTAAATTAGCATTATCAATATTTTTTAATTTAAAAGCGCAAATATTTGTTCTTGACGAAGCATTTTCTGTTGCAGATAATAATTTTAAGGATAAATGTGTAAAACGCCTTTTGGATTTAAATCAAGATACTACTTTGATTTTTGTTAGCCATGACTATGAATTACTGAAGAAAATTTGTAATAAAGCAATTGTTTTACAAAAAGGTAAAATAATATTTAATGGCAATTTAAAAGATTTAATCAAATGGCCTTAATTTGTATAGGATTATTTGTTTATAATTCAGAAAAATATTTAAATAATTGCATCAGTTCAATTTTATCGCAATCGTTTAAAGATTTTGAATTAGTCATTGTAAATGATGGTTCAACTGATAAATCACTTTCAATAATTAATTCTTTTCTTGATCAAAGGATTGAAATACATAATCATAAAGAAAATAAAGGTATTGCATACCGACTTTGTGAACTTACTAAATCAATTGATGAGAAATATTTCGTAAGAATGGATTCTGATGACATAATGCTAGAAAATAGATTAGATGTTCAAATAAAATGTTTTAATGAGAGCCCTTCTATTAACTTTGTATATGGCGATGCTATTTCTATTGATTTAGATAATAATATTTTAGGGTATAAGAAATCGACGAATGCTTTAAATTCTTTAAATATTCTAGCTGGGAAGTCAATCATTCATCCTACAGTAATGTTCAGAACAGAATGGCTACAAAAAAATAATTACAATAAAATATATAACGGCGTAGAAGATTTAGAATTATGGTTTAGAACTTATAAAAATACAAAGTATAAATATATTAATACTCCGTTAATTTTTTATAGAGAAGTCATTTCTTCAAAAAAATATTTTAATTCAATTCAAAGTAGAAAATTATTCGCAAATAATTATAATTTAAATTATATAGATCGTTTTAAATTTGTTACACTTACTTATTTTAAAACAATGTATACAATAGTTTTTAAATTTTTTAAATTAAATTATTTTAATATATTTTTTAGATATACTACAAAAAAAGTTGATTTAATATATTATAATTTAATAGTTAAGTACAAAAGAAAGCCATTATTAATGAGATGTGTAAATACCTCAGGTATGATTAATGTGGTTTTATTTGAAGAATTAAATTATATGGCTGATTATTTTGATATAATTATAGTAACTAGAATTGATTCTAATTTTAATTCTCCCTTCCAAAAATCAAATATTATCTTTATTGATTTAAAAATTGATCGAAAAATAAATTTGATAAATGATTTTAAAGCACTTATTAATTATATTTTTATTTTTATTAAATATAAACCGGATATTGTTCATTCCATGAGTCCTAAAAGTGGACTAATTAGTATGCTTGCTGCAAAATTAGTAAATGTTCCAGTTAGAATACATACATACACAGGTTTAATATTTCCTTATAAGAAATTCGTTTTAAGAAATATTCTTATTTTAATGGATAAAATTACTTGTATTTGTACTAATGTATTATATTCTGATGGTTATGGCGTGATTAAAGATTTATACAAATATAAAGTTACAAATAAGAAAATTAGATTCATTAAGAAAGGAAGTGTTAATGGTATTTCTGAATCTTTTTATACAAATTATGAAGTTGATATAAATAAGAAATATTCTTTTTTTGAAAATAATAATATTAATGTTAATACATTTATTTACATTTTTATTGGTAGAATAAATAAAGACAAAGGTATTAATGAATTAGTTGAGGTTTTTCATAATATAAATACAATTTATACCAATACAAAACTAATTTTAGTTGGACCTTTCGAAGATGATTTAGATCCAGTTAATACAAATACAAAAAATATAATTCATACTAATGAAAATATTATTTCTACTGGATTCCAGAATGACATTCGATTTTATCTTGAATTATCTAATGTTCTTATTCTGCCTAGTTATCGCGAAGGATTCCCTAGAGTTCTTTTAGAAGCTGGAATATTTAAAAAGCCATGTATTGTTAGTAATATTAATGGAAATAATGAAATCATTAAAGATAATTTTAATGGTTTCATTTTTGAGAATAAAAATTCTATAGAATTAATGAAATCCATGTTACATGTTTATTTAAAGAAAGATAATTTAGAATATATGCAGAATAATGCTTACGATTATATAAAAAATAATTTTGTACAAAATGAAATTTTAGAGATCTTGTTATCTAACTACAATAATTTTATAAAGAAAAAGTTTAAATATGAATAATTCTTTTATGCAATTTTTCAATTATTATAACCTTAATGATTATTAATTTTCAAAAAATATACGATAATATAATCATGGACGGGCAAATAAGTGTAATAATACCAACATATAATAGAAGTAAAGAATTACTAAGAGCAGTTAATAGTGTCTTAAATCAAACAATACCAGTACTTGAAATTCTAATTTGTGATGATGGCTCGACAGACGACTCTTACTCTTTAATAAAATCACTTAATAATCCAACGATCATTTGGATTAACTGTGGTAGAAATGGAAATGCAGCTATTCCAAGGAATATTGGAATCAAAAATGCTAAAGGTAATTGGGTGGCTTTTTTAGATTCTGATGATGAATGGATGCCCTACAAAATACAATATCAAATTAATCATATTGAATCAACTAATGCAAATGCTGTTTCTTCAAATGCAATTAATATTTATGTAAAAACTAAAAAATATTCTATTTACCATAAAAAAAATTACACAAATCTTAATTTTCCTAAACTTATTTTTAGTAATTATGTGATCACAAGTTCAGTTTTAATAAAAAAAAATCTCCTTATAAAATATAAATTATTTCCTGAAGATCAAAGTTTTGTTGGAATAGAAGATTATGCATTGTGGTTAAAAATATCAACAAATAGCAGCTTTTTTTATACTTCAGAAGCTTTATTAAATTATTATAGTGATCATTCTAATTCATTATCTTCCAAAGTTTTAATAGATGTTAACCAAATAAGAAAAAAAGTAATATTACATTTAATTTCTATTTTTAAAAGGGAAAATCTAAATCTTAGTATCAAACAAAAAGTCATAATACAATTTTATTTATCAGACATGTTTTATTTTTTGCATTCTATTTATAGATATTTCAAATCCCTACTTAATTAATCAATGAAAGTTGCAATATTATATATATGTACAGGGAAGTATTTGGAATTTTGGAATGGATTCTATGAAAGTGCATCTAATTTTCTATTAAAAAATCATAATAAACACTATTTCGTTTTTACTGATTCCTTAACTTTAAAAAACAACGGTAATATTACAATTATAAATATACCTAATCAAGGTTTCCCATTAAATTCTTTAAACCGTTATAAATATTTTTCTTCAATTGAAAATGAACTTTTACAATTTGATTATATTTATTATTTCAATTCAAATATGATATTTGTCAATTATATCAACGAAGAAATATTTCCAAATGAAAAGGAACATAATGGCATTTTAGGAGTACTACATCCAGGTTATGTTAAGAAAGATTTGAAACATTACCCCTATGAAAGAAATAAATATTCAACAGCTTTTTTAAAATATAATAAAAGTAAAACTTATAATTATTTTCAAGGAACAATTAATGGTGGAATATCAAGTAGATTTATTGAATTAATCAAATTATTAAATAATAATATAATTCTTGATCTAAAAAAGAATATTGTTGCTATTTATCATGACGAATCACATTACAATAAGTATTTGAATTCTAACAAAATATTAATATTAGATGAGACTTATTGTTACCCAGAAAATTTTAATAAACATGAAAATATAAAAATTTTATTAATTGATAAAATCAAGCTTTCAAAATCCTTTAAAAAAAATTCTACAAATATTTTTTTCAGAATATATAGTAAGTTAAAACAAATCACAAGTTATTATATATGGAAATATTTATTACTTATAATATTCTTGTCTGTAACGCACTTCTAAATATAAAATATTAAAAATTATTTATTTTCCAATTGTAAGGTACTATTTCAGAACTGTCTGGTACCGCTTTTGACCACATAGGTGGTACAATAACATGCTTCTCCTGGTTATTATTCAACCATGCTGCCCACCAACTAAATGTACTATTAGCTATAATATTATGTTTGCACATAGACATTAATATTAGGTCAATATATTCCGCACCATGCGGTGAATTTTCAACAAAAGAATGTGGATATTCTATATTGAAATTTTCTTTTACCCAATTTATATCGTCACTAAAAAAATAGAAATGTGGTTTATCTACTAATTCTACCATTTTTTTAATTGATAATTCGAAATACTTTTTTGGTAATAGTCCATGAAATTCTTTAGTAGATTGAATTTTTGCATAATCTCCTCTTCTTATATGAATTGATATGGAATTTCTATTTTTTATTTCTAGAGCTATTTTATTTTTAGATATATCAATATCAACTAAAAGTTTAAGTTCTTTTAAAATAATATAATTGACATCCATAAAATATCTATAGTTTTGCCAATATCCATCATAATATTTATCTCCATTATATTTGAATATTGTTGGATCAAATATGATTGATTTTTCTGAAACATAATTTTTGAAAATAAATGGGCATAATTTTTTCAAAATACGATTATAAATAGAATGAAAATTATAAAAACCTCCACAAATTTTTTTAATTATAACAGGGTCAGCTATTTCTGCATTAATATTAAATTTATCAAGAACATATTGTCTTGGAAAATCTTGATTCTTTTCATTAAACCAACTTAAATCTAAAAAAAGTTTAGTATTATTAATTAAACTCATTTTTCTACCAAATGCATACTGAAACATTTGATTACCTAATCCTCCTTTTATTGAAATAATGATCATAAATTGAATGTTAATTACTTATATAATACACTAAGTAAATTTATAAAATTATCTTTATAATCAAATATGAAAAAAGCCCTAATAACAGGTATAACTGTTCAGGATGGCGACTATTTAGCCGAGTTCTTACTCAATAAAGGCTATGAAGTACATGGTATTAAAAGAAGGACATCTTTGTTTAATACCCAAAGAATTGATCATATTTACGAGGATCCACATATTCCTGATAGGCATTTTCATTTGGATTATGGTGATTTATCGGATAGTACCAACCTAATTCGTATTATTCAGGAAGTCCAGCCTGATGAAATCTACAACTTGGGCGCAATGAGCCATGTGCAAGTAAGTTTCGAGGAACCAGAATATACAGCCAATGTGGATGGATTGGTACATTAAGAATTTTGGAAGTAATTCGTATATTAGTATTGATTCAAAAAACTAAATTCTACCAAGCATCTACTTCCGAGCTGAACTGTTTAGTACAAGCAGTCCCACAATCTGAGACTACACCTTTTTATCCTCGCTCTCCTTATGGTGTGGCTAAATTGTATGCTTATTGGATTACGATAAATTATCGTGAAGCCTATAATATGTATGCTTGTAATGGTATTTTATTCAATCATGAATCACCTCAACGTGGTGAAACTTTTTTAACACGTAAAGTAACACGAGCAGCTGCGCGTATTGCATTGGGTTTAGATAATTGTTTGTACTTAGGGAACTTAAATGCACAACGTGATTGGGGACACGCAAAAGATTATATAGAGGGTATGTACTTAATGTTGCAACAAGAAAAGCTAGAAGATTTTGTATTAGCTACAGGTATTACTACCACAATCCGTGAATTTGTTAAAATGACTTTTGCTGAATTAGGCATTGAGCTTAGCTATAAAGGAGCCGAAGATGCCGAAGAAGGTTATGTTGTGAAAAATACAGGAATCTATAATTTAAAAGAAGGTCAAGTAATAGTTAAACTAGATCCTAAATATTAGCGTCCAACCGAAGTGGATTTATTAATAGGAGATCCTAAAAAGCTATGACCAAACTAGGGTGGAAACCTAAATATGATTTAGCAGCCTTAGTAAAAGAGATGGTAGCAAGTGATCTTGAAATATTTAAGAAAGAGCTATTGTTAAAAGAGAACGGTTATACAATAACTAAAGAAAGCGAATAGTTTTAATTACAATTATGGAGAAATCTGCTAAAATATATATTGCTGGTCATAGAGGTATGGTAGGCTCTGCCATTGAGCGCAAGCTGAATGCGAAAGGGTATCATCATCTGATTCATAGAACTTCTGGTGAATTAGACTTAAGGAATCAACAAGCGGTGAACGATTTTTTTTCAATAGAAAGACCTGATTATGTGATTTTGGCTGCTGCCAAAGTTGGAGGTATCCATGCTAATAATACCTATAGGGCAGAATTCATTTACGATAACTTAATGATGGAGGCAAATATCATCCACGCTTCTTATTTGAATAAGGTAAAAAAGTTATTGTTTTTAGGTTCATCATGCATCTATCCTAAAATGGCACCACAACCTTTAAAAGAGACATATTTATTAAGTGGATATTTAGAGGCCACCAATCAGCCTTATGCAATTGCTAAAATTGCTGGCATTGAAATGTGTGATAGCTATCGAGCTCAATATGGGTGTAATTTTATCTCGGCCATGCCAACAAACTTATATGGCACCAATGACAATTACCATCCTGAAAATTCACATGTACTTCCAGCATTAATACGACGTATAATATTGGCAAAGAAGAATAATGATCCTATAGTTACCATCTGGGGTACAGGAACGCCACGTCGTGAATTCATGCATGTGGATGATTTAGCAGATGCTTGTTATTTTTTATTGCAAAATTATAATGAATCAGGGTTAGTAAATATTGGCTGGGGTGAAGATATTTCAATTAAAGAACTTGCTGAAATGATCGCTGTTGAAGTTGGTTATACTGGTGCACTTGAATTTGATACTAGTAAACCTGACGGCACTCCTAGAAAAATGATGGATACTACTAAGATTAATAATTTAGGTTGGAAGGCTTCGATCAAACTAAATGAAGGATTAAGAAGGACTATTGAAGAGATTAGAGGTAAGTTTTAAAATAATCATTAAAATAAAATCAAATTATTAATTTGGATATCAAATTACATAATAAATCAACCTATAATTATCAATAAATATCATTATTTTTTTAAACACGTCTTCTAAATCATTAACCATAGTAGTCCCTTCATAAAATCCTGGTTTTTTCTTGGATAAATAACAATATGCAATCTTTCCTTAAAATATTCTAGTTGATATTTTGCGATGCATGGAGATCATCAGATATACATCAGAAGTAAAAAAATGGAAATATAAACTAAAAGGTGGATATATAGAAAGAATGAAGAGCAGAGTGCCGCAATAAATGAAGGAATGAAATTAGGACTAACACCTTTCTTTTCTAGACGTGCTTTACATGAAATAAAGTTGTAATTACCATTCATTCAGGCTTGCAAATAGTTACTCAGTGAATTTGAAAAAGCCTAATTTTTAAGTTGTATTTATTATTCTTTTATATCATATGTAAGACTTTATTGTGATAATTATATTGTTTGTGATATCCTAAAAATTCTAATTCATTTTAATAACATTATATCAAATATATGAATGTATATTTTAGACTTTTACATCTCCTCAAAAAAATTACCAAATGCAGAGATTGATTTTTTAAATAAGCACACCAGTATCAATCTAATTAGCATACATTAATTGAATTATAAGAAATTTGTACAAATTTTAAATATTTATTTTGACTATATATAAACCAATCATAATAATATCTGATCTAGAAATATTTTCTGGTTCTCTAAGATCAAATTTAAAATTTGATTAGTTATAACAAGCAAAGCACACAATATCAAACCTTTAATAGAGAAAAGAATATGTTAAGTAAAAGCCTATAGCGGCTTATTTTTTACACCATTACATCAATTATACTAAATATTTTAATTATTAATTTTATTTTCTTTATCAAATACTTTTTGATTAACTCAATGATAATAGATACAAAATTTGAAATCTTATTTTTTAATATAAATATATTATAACCTGGAATAAATTTAAGTTCATCTAAATAAATTTCTGTAAACGGATGTTTATTTAAATAATGTGTAGGTTTGTAAGATCCTGTAAAATGAATTATTTTTGATTTTTCAATCTCGTTTAAATTTTTATCATAGTTATTTGTTAGATGTAATGTTTGAAAATTATAGCATCTATCTAGTTTAATATAATCTCCATCTATAATTGAATTAATAGCACATTGATCAGCATATATTAGTAAATCATGATTTACAATAGAAAAATCTAATATAATTTTTGATAAATAATTATTTCTCCAAAAATCTAAATTCATTAATAAAACTCCTGTATTAAAGTATGTAGATTTATCTTTAATTTTATACCTTTCTTTAGGTTCATAAATTATAGCATCCTTAACAGCTGCTAATGCATAACCTGTTAAATCAATTTTAAATAATTCTCTAATATCGGCTTTAATAAATATATCACAATCTAAATATAGAACAGACTTTGATTTAATTAAATTTGGGATTATTATTCGATAATAAGCTTCTAACTTCAAATGTCCCATTTCTTTAGCACCATCAAATAAATCTTTATTGATTTTTATTGGTTTAAAATTATAATTTAAATCATCAGAAATCTGTTTTATTTTATTTAAACTTTTTAGTGTTAAATTTGAATAAAGTAAATAGATATTTATTGAATAATTATTGTATTTGCCTAATGAACGTAAAGCCACCATTAGATAACTTATATAATTTTTATTTACAACAAATACTATATTAGGATATTCCATTTGTTTTGATGTATTTTAGTATTTTTTAATCTAAAAAATAATTAAATTTCATATTTTTATATCTTTTTTCTTTTCTATATACAATATGGATATAAACTATATTTAATTACTTTTATGATTAAACATTACAATTTACATTTAAAAGATAAAAATATATATATCTTAAATTTTAATTTTTTCTAATTATTATTATTATCATACTATATAATTTATTAAATGATTATTTTTTAATTATTTAATAAATTTTTAAAGGTTTACAGATAATTAAACTAACTTTCAATTATCTATCTAAATGAATCGATTACATTCTAGTTCATTAAAAATTATTCTTATTTACTCTTATACAAAAAGATATATAACCATCCATAGCATATGCTAATATTTCCTGATTATATTTTTTACAGAACTCATCTACAGCTTTTTTTACCCCAAATTGACGAATTGTTTTAGTTTTTTTTAAATTAATAGCGTAATCATGACCCATTAGGTATCCTCCATTTTTTATTTTATCACATGCGTAAATTAAATCATTTTTTACTGCCTGATAAGAATGATCAGCATCAATGTAAATTATATCATATTTTTCAATTTCTTGTTTCTTTAAAAAAGATATCGAATCTGATTTAAATATATTTATATTTTCATTTCTCCGATATTTATCTATTAATTCTAAAAAACTTTTACTTAGATCACAATAAACTAAATTATTGCCATCTACATCAGCAGAATATTCTACACCTTCAAATAAGTCAACTGCATCAATTTTTGCACTACTGCATTTTTTAAAAATATATTCTAAAAATTCTCCTTTAAATACCCCAATTTCAAGAATTATTGGTTTGTTAATTTGTTCACAATAAAATTTCATCATTTGATTCCTCGTTTTAAATCTAATTGATTTTTTAGGAATAACTCCAATTATATTTATTAAAATTACCTTTATACAAAAAAGTAAATGATTACAATAATAAAGTAAAGTGTTATAATATTTTTTTAAAAAAAATGCCATTTGTGTGTATTTTTCTTAAATTACTAAAATATATCTTAATAATCAAAATTTGTACTAAAAATTATTGACAAGTTTTTATAATAAATGAGTTAATCACAATTTTTTTAATAATTTTAAAAATTTCATGATGAAGTTAGTTAGCCTTAAAAAAGTATTTAAATTTTTAATTTACCCAATCCACAAATTTATTATTTCTAAAAAAAAGACACCTACTTATTATTTAAATAAATACCTAAAGAATACAAAGTTCACAATTCTCCAAATTGGTTCAAATGATGGAAGTAGTAATGATCCATTATTTGAATTAATTGTCAAAAATTACTCTTGGAAAGTAATTTTTGTTGAACCAGTTCCTTATTTATTTGATAAATTAATTGAAAATTATACTATAGAGTCAAGGTTTATTTTTGAAAACCTTGCAATAAATGATGGAAAAAAGACATCATTTTATTATGTAGATAAAATTGCAAAAAATGAATTGAGAAATCTTCCATTTTGGTACGACCAATTAGGTTCCTTCAATCGAGAACACATAGTAAATCAATTAAATGGAATCCTAGAACCTTATATCGTTGAAATTTCTGTGCCCTGCATGAACTTAAACCAATTGCTTGAAAAACATAAAATAGTTAATCTAGATTTATTTCATATAGATACAGAAGGTTATGACTACAAAATTCTATCACAATTAAATTTTACAAAATTTAAACCAAAATTTATATTATTTGAACATAAACATTTAAATGATTTAGAAAAAAGTGCGTCTATATATTTTTTGAAAGATTTTTACTATATCTTTAATTTTGAAGGAGATTCCCTATGTGTTTTGAAAAATATAATATCAACATTTGATTATATAAAGTTAGATTTAATTAACAAATATTTAAAAGTAATTTCATCAATCAGAAATTACACACTTAGATCATAGTTTATGAAATTATATAGCAAATCTAAGTCGTATATAAAATATTTATTTAATATATCTATTGGATACGGATTTGAATATACTATAATTAATCTTAATTATAGTATTTGCTCAATTAAAAGGTTAATAAATCTAAAAAAACAATGTAAAAAATTTCAATCAACAAATTATTCTTTTGTAGAATGTGGTGTTGCCAAAGGAGGGTGTTTAGCATTAATGAAAAATTATGCAGGAGAAAATAATAAAATTTTTGGGTTTGATAGTTTTGAAGGAATGCCTAATATTACATATAAAGATGTACAAAAAGAGATTAAAATCACAAATGACTTTAATTTTTTAAATTTTAATTTCACAAAATTTTACATTAAAAATAAACAATACACTGAAAATCCATATAAATGGGTCAATGTAAATTTATCTGGAGGCATCCAAAATGTATTCAATACTTTTGATAATTTAAATTTAAATATGCATAATGTTTTTTTAATAAAAGGTTTTTTTATAAATACTTTAAAAAATAAAGATAATATTACGTCTATAGGAAAAATTGCAATACTACGTTTAGATTCTGATTGGTATGAATCGACTTTCTTATGTTTAGATATATTATATAATAATGTAGTTATTGGAGGTGTAATAATAATAGATGATTATGGTTGTTTTATTGGAGCAAAAAATGCGACTGATGATTTTAGAATAAAACACAAGATTAGTGCTCCATTGATTAAAACTGATAATGATGAATATTATTGGATTAAAACAAATTAGTATTATTTTATTTTAATACATTGATTTTATGTTAAATAGAAGAATTAATAACTTTTAATAATTTTTTAATTTAAAATTCATGAATAACCAATGTTTATTTAATCAGAATAAAATTTAACTAATTAAAAATTAATTTTGGATGTACTTATTGTTTGGTTTTAATTGAAATGCGACTAATGAAATGATATAATTTTGTTCTTTTATGATTTTGTTATACACTTTTAATTTACTCTATTATTGGGTAATTTAAACTTTGCTTTATGTTTATATTTCAAGTATAAATATTTTTCTACTCTCATTATTTTCTAGACACCAAGATTATTCCATTTTATTTCATTTTTAGGATTTAGAGATAAGATTAACTTATCAGCCCTAACTACTCATCCAATTTATATAGCTTTTATTTTGAGCTGTTTTATGCTTTCATTCTTCCTAATTATCAAAACAGATGTTCATAAATCTAAGATGGCTATATAATTAATTTAAATGGGTATCATTTTAAGTGAATCAGTCCTATTTTACTCCCTTCATCACTTCCCCAGGGCTCAATAACCTCGTATGATCCAATAGCTCCAAAATTGCCATGGTTTTACTTGCCTTAAGATCACTCAGCCCTTTAATAATAGAGTAGGAGTCTTTTATTAAATAAAATACATTGGTGGTTAGGTTCAGGGTTTTGGGTTTATTGTATAATCTTGCTGCTATTTGATTTTGAAACAACGCATCTATTGCTGCAAAACTCTCAACATGAGCCGTTATGTTTCGATTGCTTTCCATATTTATTATAGGTTCTTTTTGCGCATAACACCAGGCGTCTATTTGTTTAAATGCTTTAGGACTATTTTTTGTTATGAGTCCACTACTTAGTTGATACACAAATCCATCTACCTTCCAGCGGCAAATAAAATCAATTGTGGTCTCGCCAAGACTGCCAGAACTTGCTTCGCTCGCACTATCTTTTTCCCGTATTAAACTTACCCAAACCCTTTCAAACCATCCCGCTGTGCGGGACAGTTTGCTTTCTTCATCTCTGACCAACTTACGAAAGCTAGCTTTCGACGTTGTCTCAAAATGAAGAACCCCCAACATTGTGTGTTGAGGGTTTGTGGTCTCGCCAAGAATCGAACTTGGATCTAGTGTTTAGGAAACACCTATTCTATCCATTGAACTACGGGACCATCGAACCACTGGGATCCGAGTCTTAAATAGGCCAAAAGACCGTTTAAGGAGGACAAAAATAACTATTCTTTTTTAAGCACCCATACTTTATCCCTGCGACTCATTATTATGCTATAATTTGGTATCTTCACAGCTCAAATAGACATCATTATGGGCTTTTACAATATCATTATCAAGTTTCGTTTTTGGTTAAGCTTAATTGCCATTTTTGGCGCGGGTACACTTCAATTAGCCGATCTGGCTAATTTTTGGCCTGTTTTCCCATTGTATATGCTTGGTTTGATTGGCCTATTGAGTCATATTTTTATTGGTCCACTGCGTTTGGTTCAAGCACCGATGGAAGCGGGCAATATCGAAGAAGTGGAGCGCATTTTAGCGACCATCTGGTTTCCTGGTTTATTGTACACACCAGTGAGAAGCACTTACTATACCATTAAGGGGAATATCGCCATGGCAAAACAAGATTTTGATACAGCCGAGAAGCACCTTAAAATGAGTAGTAGCCTTGGTTCAGCAATGCCTGAAGCTGAGGGTGCCAATAAATTACAATTAGGGATGATGTCGATGCAAAAAGGGGATACCAAGCAAGGTGAAGCCTATATCCGTGCAGCTATTCGTGCGGGCATTCCAGATAAAGAATCAGAAGCAGTGGCTTATTTAAGCATGTGCCAAATTTTTATGAATAAGCGTGAGTTCCGTGCCGCTAAAGATTTCTTCCGTAAAGCAAAAGCTTGCAAGCCATCTACTAAGCAAGTGTTGGATCAAATCAAAGAAATAGAGAAATACATTTCTCGTATGCCTGGATAAAATATTTAAAAAAAGGCCTCGAAAATTCGGGGCCTTTTTTATTTCAATAATTTATTTCAATAATATTTTCTCTATTGTTGGTGCAAAATGTTGATGTTCTAATACATGAATTTTATCTGCAACCGTGGTTGGTGTATCGCTAGGATCAACAGCACATCTTGCTTGAAAAATAATATCGCCTTCGTCATAATGCGCATCCACCCAATGAATGGTGATGCCTGTTTCTTTTTCGCCCGCTGCTACCACAGCTTCGTGCACGCGTGATCCATACATACCCTTACCACCATAATTTGGTAACAATGCAGGATGAATATTTACAATGCCCCTTGCATCGCCAACGCCTGGCTGATAAGCATGCACCAACACCTCGGGCACTTTCCATAAAAAGCCGGCAAGTACAATAAAATGAATATCTGCGTTGTGCAGGCTTTCTACATAGCCGGTGGATGTAAATTCTGCTTTATTGATTAACAGGGTTGGAATCCCCTTGGATTTTGCAATATCCAAGACACCTGCACCCGGAAGATTGCACACAATTAATGAGATTTTAACGGGGGTGGACTTGTTTTCAAAGTATTCGATGATCTTTTTGGCATTGCTGCCTGCCCCTGAAGCAAAAATCGCTACATGGATTGGGCTAGGGGACTCTTTTTGACTAGATCGCATATTTGACTCCATATTCGATGCTATACTCGAACTAGTCCCTCCACTCAATCTGCCCCACATTCTTCCCAAATAACCCTTAAAAAAGGCAAATTGCCCAGTTGCAAAACTGACCAAAATCACCGAAAAAGGCCATAAAATGGTCAATAATAGGGGATAAATGAGCCAATATGCCGCATTTTTCTCCAAAAACACCAAATTTAGGATTTGCTTATTTA
>Ga0114973_10001594_pt1 | contig 16796 bp, 15 predicted proteins | sample M_140807_MF_Meta_FD_87025 | JGI IMG/M metagenome (GOLD analysis project Ga0114973, IMG submission 87025) | Freshwater microbial communities from Lake Montjoie, Canada to study carbon cycling - M_140807_MF_MetaG | ecosystem: Environmental > Aquatic > Freshwater > Lake | place: Lake Montjoie...
AGACACACACGACTAGGAAGCGTGGCAGAGTGGTCGATTGCACCGGTCTTGAAAACCGGCAACGGGCAACCGTTCGTGAGTTCGAATCTCACCGCTTCCGCCAGAAATCTATTAAAAACGCGCTCTTATGTAGTTCACTTAAGGCGCTTTTTTGTTTTGGCGCTCCACATACCCACCCTCTAAATTTTCTCAACATTACTATTTAAAAGTAGTACACAAAAATTAACAATTCTGTAACAAAAGTTAATTAAAGTGCATGGGCGATAGATATTTGTCAATTATTTCCAAAGAAAGCTTCTTGTATGAACTTAAATCTTTTTCGAAAACTTGGGTTTTTTGCATCCACCTCTTCGCTGGCCCTGGTTGTAGCTTGTGGAGGTGGTGGAGGTGGTGTTTCTGACCCAGCTCAAGCCGTCACAGAATCATTTAACGCAGCACTTGCCGCCATTGCTGCAAGTCCTGCGAATTACAGTTCTTTCATTAAACTGTTAGATCAAGATTACAAACAGGATGGATTCTCAAGTGCTGATTTAAGCGCCATGTTGGCTGCAGATGCTGCAGCATTACCAAGTGAAGCTTCATTTCCTTCTGTTCTCTATTCAAACGCCACCATTTCAGGTTGCAATACCTTGTCGGTTTGTGATTTGTCAGTGACAGTGACCAACAATGACGCAGACACTGTGTCCACTTCTATGACATTGAAAGTCAAACAAACTGTCAATGGTTACAAGTTAATTGGCGATGGCTCTTCCAGCTAATACCCGCCCTATTTGTGTTTTTAATCTTTAAGGATTTGAGATGATTCATTCGTTTTCACTGCGTTCAACCACCAAGGCCGTATTGGTTTTGATTTCTGCAACCGCCTTGGTTCATACAGTTTCCACACAAGCTGCGGACAAAGCCAAAGACAAAAAAGCCGGTACTTACGTGACTGGCGACTTTCACAACCACACCACTTGTTCTGACGGCTCGTTGTCGCTTCAGAAGCTGGTTGAAAAAGCGACTGATTCCAAAAATGGCCGTTACAACCTCGATTGGTACATCCAAACCGATCATGGTGGTTCTGGTACCAGGAACTGTACGATTATTGAAGATCCATTTGAGCCCAATACACCGGCTTTGAACTTAACCACAATAACAAACAACTCAACTATTTCATCCAGCGGCGTGGTTGCTGGTGTTTTCACAGGTCAGGCGGCTTCAACTTCCGTAAACCCTTACCCATCAGCTGGTCAGCCTGCAACTACCTTTAAAGGCCCTAACCAAACATGGGCTGCATTAAGTGTGACCCCTAAAGGCACTGGGCAGTCAGCTGGCACTATGTGGCGCTGGCAGAACATCAAAGAGTATCAATACAAAGTTTTAGAGACCGAAAGCCGTAACCGTAAAAAACCAATTTGGCTTGGCAATGAGATTAACCCTGCTGGTCATGAGCACGTGCAGGTTACTGTTTTGGATGGTCAAGCTACTTGGCCTTCCACCGCGACCACCGGTAATGCTGACCTCCTAGCCCAGCACGAATACTGTTTTGACAGAAATGACACAGATACCAGCCGTGGTGCAGAAAACAACTGGGATTGTTCTGTTGCGGGAAGCCCAAAAAATTCCTTGATTGATGCAACTGCAAGAAAAATCACAGGTGGAAACTCATCTTCAACACCTAACCTTGGCCACATCAAATCTGTTGAAAGTGTGAAATGGCTCAAGGAAAAAGCGCTTAACACCAGCTTTTACGTTCCGGCACATATTGAAAGAGCTGGTAAGTACATGCCGGAAAACAGTAGCGGTGGTACTGACATCGAACATTTTCGTGAGTACAACAACAGTGCGCCCACCATAGCTTTTGGTGTTGAATTCATGCCCGGCCACCAAGCTTCACCACAACGTGGTGAATTTTCTGTTGAAAGAAATAACGGTACCAACAATATAGGTTCGGCTGCGGGCGGCCGAACTTATGGCGGAGCAGGTGGATATGCTGGAATCGTAGGTGGCGTATGGGACGCACTTTTGGGTGAGGGGCGTAATTTTTGGTTTTTTGCCAGTTCTGATTGGCACAACCGAGGCATTTTTGGCCCCGAACAGCTTGAGAGCACACTTGACTTCTACCCTGGCGAGTACACCAATATGTCCGTCATGTCTCGTAAAGGCGCTGACAATTTGACTGCTCAAACCGTATTGGATGGCTTGCGTTCTGGCAACGTGTGGGTGGCTAATGGCGGCCTGATCGACAGAATGTCTTTTGTGGTTTGTCGCTACAACCCCACCATGCCCAGAGCAGCTTTCCAAGCTTTGATTGAAAAAGCTTCATTGACTGCTGCTCAATCGGGCAAGGAAGTTCGCATTGATGGTTGTGCCACCATGGGTGAAAAACTGAAAGCGCGTGCCGACACCGATTTGTTGGTTACTGTGGTTGTGCGTAACCCTAAACAAAATTACTCACCCTACAGCTTTCCCAACCCATCTTTGGCGCAAATTAACATCACCCAACCCTTGAACAAACCAGTACTGGACCATGTGGATGTGATTTGGGGTCAGGTAACCCAAACGCCTTTGGCAACACAAGAGGTTACCAGCCCTTGTGTGAAAAGCAGCTACTTCAGCTGTGGCGATTTAACTTCTGCTGCTGCCAAGAACACCACCACCATCATGGCTAAGCGCTTTAACTCGGCTAACTGGAAAGATTCAGGCAGCAATTACATCACCATGAGTTACAAAGTGTCGGCTGGCAGCAAGTCTCAGTATTTCCGTTTGCGTGGCACCAATTTGCCTGTTAGCACGCCTAATGAAACCGACGCTGATGGCAATCCCTTGACTGATGACACCTCTGTTGCTTACAAGATACCTTGTAGGGATGCTGCATGTCCACCGCATTTGAACGCTACTGGTGGCGAGAAGTACTCTAGCTACGATGTGGCTGGTTGGGCAGATCTGTGGTTCTACAGTAACCCTGTGTTTGTGGAAATTCAAAGTGATTTGAAACTTGCTTTAATCAAATAACACCTCTTCGGTTTAACTTGAACAAACCACCTTAGGCGTAAAGCCTAAGGTGGTTTTGCACTTTAAAAAAATGATACTTTTGGAATTGAGATGGGCGCGCCTGTTGTTGGTGTTGTCGGGTGCTGCCGCCTTGGGTTGGCAATTTATTTGGACCACGCAATGGATGCTCTTGCTAGGGCATGAAATTTATGCTGTCTTAGCGGTTGCTGCTGCGTTCTTAGGCGGACTGTGTGTAGGCACATGGCTTATTGCATTGCCCAAGATGCAGTCTCTGGGGATGCTTCGTATTTATGTATTTGCAGAACTGCTCATCGCAGCATGGGGTGTGTTGCTCACGCTGGCCTTGCCTTTTATGAGCCCAGTCATTGCTGCTGGTTTGGGTGAAACCCCATCTGCTTTCACTCAAGCATTGCTGGCCTTTAGTTTGCCTTTTTTGGTATTGTTTCCTTCTACGTTTGCCATGGGGGTCACGCTGCCCGCCATGATGGGGTTGTTGAGGTCTAGGTCTAAAGACATGGCCGATTTATATGCAGCGAACACCTTGGGTGCTTGCATCGGTGTGGCTTTGATTGTTTTTTATGCTTTGCCGCAGTGGGGCATCAGTCAAAGTGCTTGGGGCTTAAGTGCTGTGAATGCGTGTTGTGCTTTGCTGGCATGGGGAATGTGCAAAAACCAAGAGCCTGTGCAAACCGCAGCCAAAGATGTGAAGTTTGACGGTGGCTTGGTACTTTTCTTGTTGGGATTTTGGGGCATGGCTTACCAAGTCTTGGCCATACGGGTTCTCAGCTTGGTGACCGAAAACACGGTTTACAGCTATGCCTTGTTGCTGATGGTGTATTTGGCTTTCCATGCTTTGGGTGCCGCGTTGTACAAGCTGATTGCCAAAGAAAACACAATAGCTTCAGGTGAAAGTGTTGCCATCCCTTTGTTGATAGTCAGCGTCGTGATGGGCGCTTGGGGTCTGTCAATGGCAGACAGCTTGTTTTCATGGCCAAGCATGGTGTGGGGCGAAAGCGTGTGGAGTGCGCTGGCGGGGGAAGGCTTTGCAGCACTTCTGGGCTTGGCCATTCCCAGTGCAGCCATGGGCTATGTGTTTACTCAGCAAACCATTCGGCAAGACGGTTCACAAGGCTGGGTAGCGAAGTCACTTTTTTTCAATATCTTGGGCGCATCGTTGGCACCATTGGTGATTGGCTTGTGGGTGTTTCCGGCGTGGGGCGCGGCGGGCGTTATTTGTTTGGTATTGCTGGGGTACACCGCTTTGCAAAGTTTTAAAACTGTCAAAGATACTTTGAAGTTGTGGCCGCTTGGCTTGACATATGTGGTGCTGGGCGGCTTCTTTAGTTGGAATTTTTTGAACATTCCCCCGGGTGGAAAAACATTGTTTTTTCGCGATGGCGAGATGGCGGCAGTGAGTGTGGTGCAAGATCTGAACAATGTTGCCCGTTTACAAATCAATAACCGTGCGCAAGAGGGCAGCAGTGCCAGCAGCTGGGTTGAAAGAAGGTTAGCAGTTCTGCCTTTGATGTTCCATGAACATCCGCAAAAGGTGTTGATGTTGGGCTTGGGTACAGGCTTTACTGCCAATGCAGCAGCAGAGTTTGGCGATGTCAAGGTTCAGGCTGTGGAATTACTGCCAGAAGTTGTGCAAGCCAGCGAGATTTTCAAGCGCTACCCTCATATGCCTAAGCCCACACATCCCGTGCAAACGATAGCGGCGGATGCAAGAAGGTTTGTCAACGCATCCACGCAATCGTTTGATGTGATCGTGGCCGATGTGTACCATCCCGCCCGAAGCGGGGCGGCAACGCTTTACACGGTGGAGCATTTCCAAAAAATCAAAGACAGGCTGAACGATGGGGGTGTCTTTTGCCAGTGGTTGGCCTTGTTTCAAATGGACACACAAACCCTGCGCACCATTGTGGCGGCGTACCAATCTGTATATCCCGACGTAAAAGCAGTTTTGGTGAGTAACAGCTTAGATTCGCCAGCGATTGGATTGATGGCCAGAAAAAATGCTGAATGGCCTTTGGTTTCAGATATACAAAAAAAATGGCTAGACCCGCAGATTGCTGCCAGCGCCACGCAAGCGCGATTGGAAGACCCTTACGCTGTGTGGGGAACGGTCATAGCTGATGGAGAGTCCTTACGCGCATTCACCAGCGGCGTTAAACCCAACACCGATGACCATCTGCAGGTAAGTTTTAAAGCGCCGTGGGTAACTTACGCCCCCCAAGAAACGCCCAGAGACAGATTACAAGAAATTCTTGGTTTATGGACCACAAACCCCGAGCTTGCCGAACCCGCTGCGACCCAAAAGCGCCTGAGTGCTTACAGCCAAGCGCACAAGCAGTATTTAGAACTGGGGATGAAAATTAAGCCCAACGCTGACCCTTTTATGCTTCTAAACGCTGTTCAAGAAAATTTATTCACCATGATCCAACTAAGCCCAGACTTTCTACCAGCACAAGAAACCTTGGGGTCTTTGGCTGGCGCAGTTTCCCCACAGTACCCCAAACTCGCAGCTGAAGTTGAAAGCAAACTTCAACAAATAAAGCTAAATAAACAAACCTCACATTGAAGGAACGATAGAAATGCTAACCACACCCACAAATTCTGTATCGGAAAACGATTCAAAAAAAATATGGCATCGCTTCAAGCAAGAGCCCTTGTTTATTTTTATGGTGATTGCTGCGGCTATTTTTGTGGGCGATTACCTCATGTCCTTGACCGAAGAAGATCCCAATGCCATTGTGATCACGCCTGAAATTCGCCAAGAGGCTAGGCAAATTTATACCAATTCTTTTAAACAAGAACCCTCTGAAAAAGACATGAAAATCCTCATGGATAGATGGATTGACAATGAAGTACTTTATCGCGAGGGTGTGGCTTTGGGTTTAGACAAAGGCGACAGCTCTATTCGTGAGCGTGTTATTTTTAAAGCATTGAGTGTGACGCAAGCAACACTCAGCTTGCCGAAGCTGGATGAAAACGCTTTGCAAAACTGGTTCAAAGAGCATGCAGAAAAATATGACGAGCCTAGCTTGGTTCATTTTCACGAGGCTGTACCTTTGGGTAAAACCTCGGCTGAAGATTTGAAGATTTTTGTTAATGCCCTGAATGGCAAAGGCAAGAGCAATGTTGACAGCAGTTTGGAGATTTTCAAGGACAGACCGCGTTTCACCATCGTTGACGGTTACGGAGAAGATTTCACAGCTACTTTAGAAAAGTTGCCTACCAGCGGATGGCATTTGATTGACAGCAAAGCAGGCCCAAGGATTGTCAGCTTAATCAGTGTCAAAGAAGGCAAAAAAGCTGATTTTGAAGAAGTCAAAGCCAAAGTTTACGCAGACTGGAAAAATCAAATCGGTGCTGAGCTGTCAACCAAGGCTATTCGCGACATGGGCAAGAAATACACCATCATTGACCAGGGAGACAAGCAGTGATGTTGATAAAAAAATTATTCAAAATTCTTTTTGCCTGTTGGATGATTGCCATTGCGCCATGGGGCCATGCGCATGAATTGAGCTTGGCCGAGATCAATATGTATGAGTTCAAGCCAGGTGTTTTTCAGTGGGCTTGGGCCATACCTGCAAAAGGTAAGTCCCCCAGTGAAGCATTGAAATTGCAGTGGCCACCAAGTTGCTTAAGCAATGATCAAGTGGTGCAGTGTTCTGGCGAGAAAGGGATGATGGGCAAGTTGGAAGTAGAGGGTTTGGGGAAATCCTATTCTGCTGTGTTGCTCAATATCAAGTGGAGTGATGGGGGGACCAAGGTCTACACACTGACAGCCCCTCAACCCAGTGTCTTTCTGTTTGGGGGAGCCAATGACGAGCGCGAAAGCATGGAAATTGCCAAGGCCTACATGGGTTTAGGTATTGAGCATATTTTGACCGGCTGGGATCATTTGTGTTTTGTATTCAGCTTGCTTCTTTTGGTGAGTTTTAAAAAGCGATTAGTTTCTACCATTACTTTTTTCACTCTCGCTCACAGCATCACACTGGCATTAAGCGCCTTGGATATATTTACGCTGCGCACTGCCCCGGTGGAGGTGACCATTGCTTTGTCCATCATGTTGGTTTGCTACGAGGCCTTGAAGACGCAGTCTTCCTTGACGCACCGTTGGCCTGAGGTGGTAGCGTTTGCTTTTGGCTTGCTTCACGGTATGGGCTTTGCTGGCGCGCTCAAAGAGATTGGCTTGCCAGCGGAAAACATTTTTGTGGCTTTGTTAACGTTCAATATAGGCGTGGAAATTGGTCAATTGGCGGTGATTTTGCTGAGCTGGTTGCTTTACAAAATGTGGCAGCGATGGGTGGATGTCAGCTTCAACCCTAGAGCTTATTTTTTGTATGTGATTGGTGGTTTTTCCATGTTTTGGACTGTCAGTCGAGCCGTCGGTATGGTTGTTTAGGAACTTGTATGTCCACCAGCAGCAACGAAGTATTTGAACTGTTTCCAACACCTTTTTTGTACTGCAAAAAGGTGTTGAGCACAAGCCAATGCGAGCAACTCATTTCTCATTACCAACCAACCGCTACATTGGTCAATAAGCAGTCCCAAGAATTGACGCACACGGAAATAACCTTTCCCGAAGCAGATCCGTTTTTTGTGGAAGTGGCCAGCCAAATCAATGTTCAAGTCGCAGAAATGGGTCAACTGCTGTTTGGCGAAAAACTAAAGTGGTCTATCAAAGAAATTTGGATGAATTTTTTGAAACCCGGCGGCGGCCAAGCCATGCACAACCACGCTAATTCATTCATCTCTGGTGTGCTTTACCTAACGCCTACACATGCTTCCTCGCGCACTGTTTTTTTTAAAGGCTTTGGTGACCGCGGATTTGTTTTCACCAATACCCACAAAGGAACCGAGACTGGGCAATTTAACGCTGAGAAATGGATTGCGCCCGAGCCTGATGTGGGTGACATGATTTTGTTTCCCAGCTATTTGCTCCATGCTGTTCCATTGAACCAAGGGGACTTGCGTATCAGCTTGGCTTTCAATGCCATTCCCGAGCGCTTGCAGTCCTGGGGCTATGGAATTTCTTTTTCTCACTGAAGGCTCATGCTGTGACCAAATTTTTTAGTGCAATCTTTTCACTGCTTATGCTTTTGGCCTCGGGCGCTTCGCAAGCCCATGAATACAGCGGCAACAACTTTGTCATGTTCCACCCCTTTGCGTATCCTTCGCAAAATGGCCAAGCCTTGGTACCTGTTTACCTGCGCTTCATCAGCTTGACGGGTCCTGATAAATTGATTGGCGCTGAATGCCGCTATGCAGACTCTGTGGAGTTACGAGCCAACCAAGATTTGAATGCCGCAGCTATTCCTTTCATACAAATTGATGAGGGTCTTACTTTCGATATTGAAAACCCCGCGACGCCTCATATCCTATTAAAAGGCATTCAGCTGCCATTTGGATTTATGCGCCACTACGATATGAAACTTATTTTTGAAAAATCAGGGCCGATTGATGTCACCGTCTCGGTGGGGATGTAGCTTTAAGTGCGTTGAGTTTGCTCATTTTTTAAGCAATTTTTCTCTTTAAAAGATACACTTTAAGAAACACTATTGCTCAAGATTTGTCAAATTGCCGTTGGATGGAATTGGACAAAAAATTCATTAAGTCATTGATTTATATATTAAAATATAGACTATTTGGACAATAAAAGACTTCTCAAAAGCATGTGTATTGCAGACACCGCTTCCGCCAAGTCAATAGGCTTTACCGGGATTTAGAGAGCTTTAGCCATATATTTTGTTCTCATCATTTCTTCCTCTCCAATCCAGTTTTGACATTATTGAATGTCTACTGAATTGGGGGAACACCAAAAATATTAAAATTACGTTTACTTTCATGAGTATTGTCATAAGTTATTTATTTTATTTTTGCTTTCGTATGTCAAATAAAGAGGTAACGACCAGAAGGCTAAGATAGGTACTTAGAGATCGGAGTTTTTGATGGAATTTCACGAACCAGATTGGTGTCAGGTGCTGGGTCGCTTAGAAAAACGGCTTTTGCACATCATGGCGTGGAGCATGTTTGTGGCTTGGTGCGCTTATCTTTGGCGCGAAGGCTGGATTGACCAGTGGTCGCTGTTTCCTTTACCCGAAGTTTGGCAAGATGGAAACACCTGGGCCATAGGTTTGCAAGCCGCCGGAATCGCTGTTAGCTACCTCTTTAGCTATTTGGCTATTTTGTTGCTTTTTTTAGGCTTGCCGCGCGCCAAGGACAGGACCGATTGGTTGCTGTTCCAAACCGCCGCGCGTGAAGATATTTTGGCGCGGCGCAAAGCTGCGTTGCAAGCCCAAAGAGAGTTGGAAGTCTTGGAAGAGGTGACGCTCACTGAAATCGCTTCCCCTCCAACCGCGGGTAAAACTTAACGCTCTTCAAATTGCCCGTCAGCATGCAGGGCAAAACGCCCTTTTTCTCGGGCATGGACGGGGTCAGGACCCTGCCAAGGCCAGCCACCAAATTCTGTGCGGCGGTAGTCCTCAAACGCTTGCTCTATTTCAGTCCGCGTATTCATCACAAACGGGCCGTACTGCGCTACCGGCTCGCCAATCGGGCGGCCTTGCAGCATCAACAACTCGCTGGGGCTGTCGCCGTTCACAATTTCAATCTCTTCTTGAGCGCGAACCTCCACCGCTGATTTCACAGCAACCGGCTGCCCCGCCATGCGCAATCCCTGACCTTGAAACACATACCACTGACGACGTGTTCCTGCCTGTGCAGGCGGTGGTGTCCAGCGTGCCCCTGCGGCCATGCGCACCGTGAAGATGGCCACATCTGCCACGGATTGACTTGCCCAAGAATCGGGCGGTGGCGGCAAGCCCTTGGCCTCTTGCAAGCTACCAGCGACCACGCGGATGTCGGTCACCAAGCCTTGGGCGTCAAGGTGGCGCAGGTCTTGAATGTGTTCGCCCCACAGCATGGTGAAGTGCGGCTTGACCATTTTGTGGCTGGCAGGCAGGTTGAGCCAGATTTGAAAGAGCTCGATGGTGTTGGCTTGATCGGTATGGCGCAAGGGAAACATTTCGCAATGCACGATGCCTTGGCCAGCGGTGAGCCATTGAACGTCGCCTGGGCCAAAGCGGGCGGTGGCGCCTAGCGAATCAGAGTGATCGATATGGCCTTGGCGCACGATAGTGACTGTCTCGAAGCCACGGTGCGGGTGCGCTGGAAAACCTGGGATGGTCATGCCGTGGTACATGCTCCATCCATCTTTGCCAGCAAAGTCTTGGCCTAGGTTGCGCCCCGCCAAAGAAGCTGCTGGACCCATGGATGAATTACCTTGCGGGTAGTGGTCTAGGTGGTGAACACAAAACAAAAAGGGGTCGATGGTTTGCCACGGAAAGACCAAGGGCTCGATACGAAGAATGGGTGAGGTGCTCATGGTTTGCAAAGTTGGGGCATGTGTTTTTTCATTATTCCGTTTTCACCCATTGCACAGATTTATTCCACAGTTGTTCTGCCAGTTGTGTATCTTGTGCAATGCGCGATGGGGTTTTAACGCGGCATTTGTCGTAGTACAAACCGCTTTCAATCGCCGGTGCTTGCAAGGCGCAATACAGGCTGGTCTGTGCCCCTTCTTCGGGTGTAAGCAGTCCACGTAGGCGCAACAAGGGCCGGACAAAACGCGGTACTTCACGCCACACCTCGGTGTCAACCACACCAGGGTGGAGTGAATAGGTTGACACCCCTGAGCCTTCCAAGACCTTGGCCAAATGGGCGCTGAACAAAATATTGGCCAGCTTGGACACGCCGTATTCGCGAGTGCCGGTGAGGCTGCGCGTGGGTTGTTGCAGGGTTGGCCAATCCAAACCTTGGTAAGCCATTAGGTGGGCACGACTGGCTACCGTCACCACCCTTGCCGGAGCAGAGGCCTTGAGGGTATCGAGCAAAAGTTGGGTCAGCAAAAAATGCCCAAGGTGATTCACCCCGAAAGCCATCTCAAAGCCTTGGCGGGTTTGCCCCTTGTCACCAGCCAAGCCGGCGTTGTTGACCAGCAAGTGCAAAGGCAGTTGACGTGCCAAAAACAGTGCCGCACATTCGCGCACCGAGTTCAAGTCGTCAAGTTGCAACGGCAGGAAAAACGCTTTGTTGGTTGTTTCCGTGTTGGCGTGAATCTCGTCGATCACGGCTTGTGTGCGCTGAGCAGAGCGGCCTGCCAAAAACACAGTAAAGCCGGCTTGCGCCAAGCGCAAAGCGGTAAAGCGGCCAATGCCGATATTGGCGCCGGTGATGAGAGCAACTCGTCCTTGGTTGGAAGAAGAGTGATTTAAGTTCATGTGGCGGGTTCGTCAAGCAAACCATGGCGCATGGCCAGCAAAGTTATCTCGGATTGGTTGCTGAGTTGAAGTTTTAGTTTGACCTTGTACAGGTGGGTACCAACCGTTGAGGCAGATAACCCCAAAGCTTGGGAAATGTCCAGCACCGAGCGCCCTTTGGCTAACATTAAAAACACTTCGAACTCCCGCGGCGATAGTTTGTCGATATATTGTGAATCGCTTTCGTTTCGTTGGTTGGCCATGCGTTGCGCGATGATAGGGTCGATAAACCGCTGATGCTGCGCCACCATGCGTAAGGCATCGATCAACACCTCGGGGGCGGTGCGTTTGGACAAATAGCCCAAGGCACCGGCTTGCAAAGCGCGTTTGGCGTAACTGCTGTCCTCGTGGGCCGACAATGCCAAGATGCGAACCTGTGGGTCCAGCGCCAACAAGCGTTTGGTTGCTTCAATGCCGCCCATGCCTGCCATGGCAATGTCCATCACCACCACCTCTGGACGGTGCAGGGTGTACAGGGGTAAGGCCTCTTCGCCACTGTTGGCCTCGGCCACCACGTCTACATCGTCCCAGGTTTGCAGCAGGACCTTGAAGCCGCTGCGCACCACCGCGTGGTCGTCTACCAGTAGAAGAGTCAGTTTAGCCATGGGTTGGATTGTGGCCTAGCGGCAGCACCGCCCAAACACGTACCCCTGAGGGTTGCAAAGACTCAAAGCGAAATGACCCACCCAAACCTTGGGCGCGCTCGCGCATACCGATGACACCAAATTGACCGGAGTCTGCCCAGTCAGGGGTGGCGCCCATGCCGTTGTCGCTGACATCGATGTGCAGCTGTTGGTCAAGCACTGACAGCAAGATGGTGATCTGGCTGGCTTGGGCGTGGCGCAACGCGTTGTTAAGTGACTCTTGAACGATACGGTACGTGGCTGTGGCCAAACTGGACTCCATGTCTTCCAGTGGCGTGTGCAGATGCAAATCGATGCGCGTATCGGGGTGGCGACTACGCGCATCTTCCACCAAGTCTTGCAATGCATCTTGCAAGCCAAAGCGGTCCAGCGCGAGTGGGCGAAGTTGGCTCACCAATTGGTGTACTTCCTCGTATATGGCGTCGGCACTTTCAATCACCATACGTGCAGCGTTTTCGGTATGGGCGTCGACTCCTTTGGCACGCAATGCCATGGCTTGCCCCAAGCTTTTGATGGCTGTGACCTGTTGGCCCAATTCGTCGTGCAGTTCTCGGGCGATTTGGCCACGCACTTCTTCAATGCGGGTTTGAATGACTTGGGTGAGTTCGCGGTTTTGCGCCAGTGCCAAGGTGGCTTCACGCGCTTGGGTTTGCGCAGCTATGCCGTCTTGCACTGACTGTGCCATGGCATTGAAGGCTTCTCCCATGACCTTGGCTTCTTTGCCGTGCATGGCAGGCAGTCGGGTGCCGTAACTACCGCCCTCCATGGCTTGTAGACCCATCACGACTTTTTGCAAGGGCCGCATAGCCCGTCCGACCAATACAAACACCAGTGCATTGCCCAAAATAAAACCGGCAAGTACTGTTAGCAGCATGGGTTTGAAGCCGTCCCAGCCATCCAAAATGGCGCGTGAGGGGTCAGAGCGTAGCAACAAGCGTCCCTGGGCAAGTGCAATTTCATGGGTGCGCAGTGCAGGCGAGACGATTTGGGCATACCAATCGGGCGCATCGCGTCCGGCTTTGTAAACAGGCGGCGGCGAGTGGTAGACCACTTCGTCTTGTGCGTTGCGAAGTTCAATTTCGTTGGCGCGTACACGGCCAACGGCGTCGAGGAACTGCGCCATCTCTTCCAAAGAGCTGTTGCGAGAGCCGGCTTGCAAACGCGACAGCAGTTGGGTTGCAACGATGCTGGCGCCATCCATTTCCTCGCGAACACTTTGGCGGGTGTTGTCGAGTTGTAAATAAATCAGCAAGGACGCAAATGCGGCCAAGAGCACGCCCATGATCAGGTTGATTTGCAGGCGCAGTCCCATAGCAGGGGCGTTCAGTCGCTGGCAGCGCCCATCATCCACAGCTGGGTTGAGCGTGCGCCGCTGCGGCAAAACGCCAGCACGGGGCTGGGGGCAGACTTGACCAACTCGGCCATTTGCACCACTTGTTCAGGGGTGATGCTGCCGCTGATGACAGGCAGGTAGTGGTAGGCAAGACCTGCAGCCTCGGCGGCTGCTTGCATTTGTGCAGATGTGGGTTGATCGGGTCCGCCCTCCATGTCAGGGCGGTTGTTGATGACGGTACGAAAACCATGGCTGGCAATCGCCGTCATGTGCTCAGGGGCGAGTTGTGGTGCAGTGGAGAAATTGGCGTTGTGTTGGGTGACTTGCATGAAAGATTCCTATGATGTTCAATGCTCGCTTTTGGCGGGGGCAGCAGCGGGGGCTTCTTTGCTTTGCTTACCCTTGTGAACTGGGGCACCTTTGCCTGCATTGTTACCGCACAGCAAGCCCAAGACCTTTTCAGCCACGGTGTCGCCAGTGACGGGCTTCCAAGGTGTTGACACCGCGCTGGTGAACAAGGTCTTGCCTTCGCCCATGGCCTCAGACTTGGAGGCAAACGCCAGTGTGCGTCGACGTTGGTCGTGGCAGTCGTACTCCATCAAGGCCAAGCGCGACTTGGCACCAGTCTTAGCGCGTTCGCGCAAATCGATCAGGTGCCAAGCTTGGGGGTAGACACTGCTGGCTCGCACTTTATCGGGGTCGATATAGACCACCGCAAGGAAGTTTTCGTCCACAGCCTCCCATTCGGCTAAGGCCAACCAAGGTTGGGCAGCTAACCACAGCAAAAGCATCCATTTCATACAACGCATAGGACATCCTTTGGGCACGTCAAGCAAACAACTTCGATGATTTTGCCACTGATGCCAAGAAGCCCTAAAGCACCGGTTCGATCAAGCCACCACTTCGCACCACGGTGTGGGCAACAGCCTGCACCAGCAGGGACGGGGCAGGGGCCCAAACGCACAAGCCTTGGCGGGCTCGTGTGACGCCTGTGTAGACCAACTCTCGCGTGAGCAAGGCCGTTTCAATATCGGGCAAGATGAGCAGCACTCGTTCGAATTCAGAGCCTTGCGATTGGTGAACCGTCATGGCAAAAACGGTGTCTATGGCCCCTAAGCGACTGGGCACCCGCCAGCACACCCCTCCTTTGCCATCGGGAAACGCCACCCGCAAACGGACCTCACCATCGACCAGCACCGGCAAACACATGCCTAAGTCGCCGTTCATCAACCCAAGTGCGTAGTCGTTGCGCCGTGCCATCACGGGGCGACCCACAAACCAGTCGGTGTTGGCAAAACCCATGGCTAGTTGCAACTGTTGGTTGAAGTGTTTCACTCCCCAAGGCCCTTCGCGCAAGCCACACAACACACCGGTACCACCAAAGCTGTTCAACAAAGCCAAGGCTTGTGCATCTTCACAAGTCTGCCCCTGCTGCAGAGGTTCGAGCAGCTTGCGCCAAGGCATCCAAGCCGCAGGAACGGCTTGCAAGACATCGGTGCTGCTGTGCGCTTTGCTTAACTTGGTGACAGCCGCCGACTCAGACCAACAAGCCTCTGGCGCTGTTTCCCAAAGGGCTTGCAAGCCTGCGCTGTCTCCCGCATTGCAAGCTTTGGCCCATGCACCTATGCCAAGGTCTGGGTCAAAGCGGTGGCTACGGGTCAGCACCATGGTGTGCGCCTGTAACCAAGGCGCTTGGCACAGTTGGGACATGACGGCACCGGCCTCGACGGACGCGAGTTGGTCTTTGTCGCCCAAGAGAACCAAACGCGCATGCGCTGGCACGGCTTTGAGCAAGCGGGCCATTAACTCCAAATCGATCATCGAGGCTTCATCGACCACGATGACGTCAGCTTGCAAAACGGGTGCAGTGCCGTCTCTGGTGTAGAGCAGTTTGTGCAAGGTATGCGCTGTGTTGGGCAAGCACGCTGCATCGCTGTCGCTGAGTGTGGCTCGAGACTGCGCCATGGCCTGGCCTAAACGTGCGGCAGCCTTGCCAGTGGGCGCGGCCAGCAGGGTACGCAAAGGCGTGTCGGCAGTGGACTGCAACAAACGTAACAACTTGACCACCGTGGTGGTTTTGCCCGTGCCTGGGCCGCCGGTGATGAGCGTGAGGGCGTTTTGTGCGGCATGGGCGCAAGCCAAGCGCTGCCCGTCGTGGGGGTCTGTGCCAAACAGATGGTCAAGTTGCTGCGCCAAATTGGGTAGGGCTACACGGCCTTGCTGCAAGGCCATGAGCCTTGAGTGAATGTCTTGCTCAGCCTGCCAAGCACGTCGCAAATACAAGCGCTTGCCTTGCACCACCAAGGGCGAGTTTTCCCCTTGCGTCCACGGGATATCGGACAGCCCTTGCGATAGGTTGTTGGGTAATGCGGCCAATGCCTGTGCTCCCCATCCAAGCAAAAGACCTGCATTGGCAGGCCACCCATTCAGGTCTAGGCAGGCGTGGCCACCACCCCACTGGTGGCTGGCCAAAGCCGCCAACCACAGGTGGCGCTCATCGGTGCTGGCTTGAAGGTTTTGCAAAAGTTGCACCAAAGCAATGTCTAAAGCGCTCAAGGGGGTCAGGCTGGTACCGCGCCAACCGCTGGCAAGCAGGTTTGCTATCTTCATGGCAAGGCCTTGGCAAAGCGTTGGTCGAGCAGGTCAATCAATGCCCAAGGGGGGCGCAGGCAATGCACCCCAGCGCTGGGCGTGTCGACGCCGCGCAAAAACAGGTAGACCGCCCCGCCCATGTGTTGTTCGTAGTGGTAGTTGGGTAAGCGCGATTGGAGCAAGCGGTGCAAAGCGAGGGTGTAGAGAACATATTGCACCTCGTAGCGTTTGGCCAAAATAGCCGCGCTCAAGTGCGGCGCTTGGTAGTCAGCAAGAAGGTTTGATTTGTAGTCAAGCACCCAATAGCGACCATCGTGTTGCAGAACCAAGTCCATGAAGCCGCTGAGCATGCCTTGCAAGACATTGTTTTGCAGGGCAGGCCGCTCAAGGCCCGGCAAGACATATCGCTGAATATGTTCATCTAGCTCGTTGCTGCTGAGTTGACCCACTGGCAGGGTGAATTCCATTTCTGCCCACAAAGCGTTGGCAGCTAGGGTTTGCAAGACCAATGGGGAGCCAAGAGACTGCGTTGGCGCATCGGCGGCCTGCAACGGCAGAGCGGTGGAAACGATGGTGTGCAACCAAGGTTGTAGCAGGGCTTGGGCATCGCTTGGCAGCTGCAACCAGTCGGATTTGCGTTGCAGCAGTTGTTGCCACGCCAAGTCTTGCTCGGTTGCGCTTGCGTTAGCAAGCGCCCAAGCTTGTTCGGCTTGGTACTGCAATAAGTCGTGCAGCAAAGTGCCATATTGCGCACCGGCTGGAAATTTTTGCCAAGCAAAAGTGTTAGTGGGTGAACTGGGTGGAACAGACATTGGCGAGAGTGATTGCGCATCCATGTCGGCGTCCAGCAGCGCTTCTTCATGGGGCGTGCCGGCTTCCAAGCCCCGCGTGAGACTGCTGAAG
>Ga0114973_10001595_pt1 | contig 16788 bp, 16 predicted proteins | sample M_140807_MF_Meta_FD_87025 | JGI IMG/M metagenome (GOLD analysis project Ga0114973, IMG submission 87025) | Freshwater microbial communities from Lake Montjoie, Canada to study carbon cycling - M_140807_MF_MetaG | ecosystem: Environmental > Aquatic > Freshwater > Lake | place: Lake Montjoie...
CAAAAGCTCCTAAGGATAAAGACGAAGCTAAAAAAGCCACAAAAGAAGTTAAAAAGAAAGTGGCAGCTCCAGCTGAGGACAAACCAGCAGCTAAAAAAGCAGACAAAGAAAAAACTGCTAAACCAGCTGAAGATAAAAAGCCAAAAGCAGCTAAAAAGGACTAAGTTAAATTGAAAGACTCGAGAAGAAGTTTTTCCACATTCCGTGGATCACTTTTTATTCTTGGCTTCTTTTCACTATTGGTTCTTTACCCTCTGCTAACCGAATCTAAAACAGCCAGGTTTGATACCAGCACTATGGAAGGCGACAATCTCGCTATTTTGCCTTTGGACGCAAAGGTAACTGTTTATCGAGATTCCACAGGTAAATTTAGAAAATCTAAAATAAGTCTTAGGGATTTAGTGGCAAATAGCCCAGCTCCTATTCTTATCAACTTCTGGGCTACCTGGTGCCCCCCTTGTTTAGAGGAGTTACCTTCAGTCGAGTTGTTGCATAAGCAGTTAAAATCGCAACAAACTACTGATAATAAACAGTTGCCCAGGTTGATTACAATATCCGTCGACGACAGAATTGAAGACCTCTCGAAACTGGAATCTACTTTAGATTTCAACCCCTCCGTTACCGTGATGCACGATAAAGAGGGAGAATTGGCTCGAAGCTTGGGAACCACTAAATTTCCCGAAACATACCTTATAAATACCGAAGGAAAAATCCTCTATAAGTGGTTAGGCCCCCAAGATTGGCTCTCTTTTGATGTGTTGCAACAAATCAAGACCTACTCCAAGTAGCCAGTGTTTCTGTTACAATTAAGTCATGATCAAATTATTTCTAGCCCTTTTTATTTTGTCTAACCTGGCTCCACAAAGGGGTTTAAGTAACACCCCTCAGCCTAACCCCGATTTTGAAAACCCGAAACTTTCTCCGGAAATTTTAAGTCAAAGTGGAAAAAACCGTATTAAAGATCACCTTCAAATTATTGATCGAAATATTACCAACACAGAGAACAATATTCAGGCTACAAAAAAAAACATTGGAGTCATTGAATCCGAAATTCAAGAACTAGACAGCTTAAAAAAAGAGCATCTAACTCTCAAAAGTCGTTATCTGGAGTTTTTAGCTAATGCGAATCAAGAAAACATCAAAAACAATAAAGCAATCGCTGAAATTGAAGATTTTGAAAAACGAGTTAAAGGCCTAACAAAAGAAACGACAACTTCAGGGCAATTAACCGAATTAGAAACCGCAAAATCTGAAAAACAGCAAAGGGAAGACTGGAAAAAAGAGACCCAACAAAAGATAGCCCGAATTGGAGAACTCTTAGTTGGGGTTGAAAAAAATCTCCAGTCTATCGAAGGAAGAAAGGCCCCCTTAATTGAGCAGTTTAAAACCTGGGGCAACCGCCGTAAAGAATATGAAAATCTGTTAACAACACTTTCTCAAAAGAAAAAAGATGCCGAGAAGATTTTAACCGCATCCGAAACCTCCCCCTCCAACAAAAACTAAAATTCACATAAATTTCAATAACTTACTCCGATAGAACGCACTCTTTCAAACCTCCAAACTCAATTAAAAAGTTTCAGAGAATCTCACTTTGATTTCCGAGAGCCTTATTCTGTTCTCTCCTCGACAATTGATTGAAAATAGCTTCCTTTTAATCGTTTGTCGGAATAGAAAATTAGAGTTACCTTCGGAACACTAAGGAGTTGTTATGCAAGAGATTACACAAGTTCCTCCCCTAGATCTGAAGCGACAATATCAACCCCTTGCCAAAGAAATCACTTCTACTTTTGAACGAATATTCCAATCGGGTGGCTTTATACTTGGGCCTGATGTAACAGGTTTAGAACAAGACTTAGCTCAATACCTTTCAGCTAAAAAAACGGTTGGCGTTACCAGCGGAACCGATGCTTTGTGGCTCGCGCTCAAAGCCGTTGATATTAAACCAGGAGATAAAGTTCTAACCTCCCCTTTCACATTTTTTGCAACAGTCAGTGCTATTTGTAATGCTGGGGCTATTCCCGTATTTGCCGATATTGATCCTGAAACGTTTAATATCGATCCTAAACATGTCGAATCTATTTTAGAGAACGATAAGGAACGTAAGATCAAAGCCATCATTCCAGTTCACCTCTATGGACAATCTGCCGACATGACCCCGCTACTGACCACTGCCGACAAATATAATATTTTTGTGATTGAAGATGCCTGCCAGGCCATCGGGACGCGACACGAAAAGGGAGTGGTCGGCACTTTGGGCCATTTGGGAGCCTTCAGTCTATTTCCCACAAAAAACTTGGGGGCATTTGGAGATGCGGGATTTGTTTCCACTAACGACATTAGCCTAGCAAATAAAGTAACTCTTTTGAGAACGCATGGTTCCACAGTTCGTTATATCCATGAAATAATTGGTAACAATTGTAGAATTGATACATTACAAGCTGCTATTTTAAGAGTTTTACTTCCCCACTTGAATCATTGGATCTCGCTTCGTCAAAAAGCAGCAGACTACTATGACGAGCAATTAGCCATTGTGAACGAACAGATTCAAACCCCTCTAAGAGTTTCGTATAGCAATCACACATTCCACCAATACACTATTAGAGTTAAGAATCAGAAAAGAAATTCCTTAAGTGAACACCTCACCCAAAATAGAATTGGAAACTCAATTTACTATCCAATCCCATGTCATTTACAAAAAGCTGTAGCTCATTTAGGTTTTGCCAAAGGGGAGTTTCCCAAAGCCGAATCAGCAGCTGAAGAAGTTCTTTCGTTACCTATTTTCCCAGGCATTGCTCGAGAGGAACAAGATTATGTTGTGCAAGCCATAAAAAGATGGGCAACTCACTGAAATAAAAAAGCTCGTTAACTTCAAAGTTAACGAGCCATTTAAGCTCTAAATCATACCGAAAAAGTAAAGTCTTTATAAGTTGGTGGAGAAAATAAACTGTGTTGTCCCTTGATTCAGTCCATCTCCAATAGCGGTATCGCTCAAGTTATTTTTAACCAAACTATCTGAGTAATATCCCAGTCCCACAACGACGTTAGAGTTTACAGAATAGTAAATCTCAGGATTGACCCAAATCTTGTGACCCCACCTATCGTTATTAGCTGCTGAACTATCATAAGACCGAGTTCTTACGCTCGATATCAACAAAGGAACACTTAACTTTAGCGCGTCAGAAAACGCATAATCGATCCCTACACTGGCTCTGTTCTCGAAAAAGGGATTTGCGGCAGGTCCTTTGGCATTAATTGTACCCGCCTGTTTATAGAGATGAATGACCGGTACCTCTTCAGCAGTCAAAGCCAAAGCCGAAGTCATTTGGTACTTAACCTTAGCGTAATTGCGGAGAGCAGTTAACATTCCAGCGTCTCTTTTCACCGACCAAGTTGGAAGGTACTGCCGACCTTCGTAGCTTACGGATAAGTTGCCATTCTGATAGATATTGTTAATTTTTTCCTTCAGATAACCTTCAAACAAATAAGCGTTAAGCCCACTTCTGTTTGCCGGCAGGCTTGGATCATAAAGATTGGTATTAAATTCCTGTTTATAAACTACACTATTATTTTTATTAAATTGATACCCGAGCAGTGCCGAGTCCTCAGAATGAAACTCTCCGACCAAGGACTTGTAGGAGGGGCGAACTTCTACAGCTCCGAGAACACTTGATTCCGAGGGGGAGTTCAAAGCGGCCTTAGCCTCCCCAAGGTAAACAACTGAATTTAAAAGACAAAGAACAACAAACAACGAACGCATGCATACCTCCAGGGAAAAACAGGCCTGGTTTTACCAAAACTGGAAAATAAGGCAATCTGTAGTTTGTAAGTTTTCTATTAGGGTATAAGTGGCTTTAATAATAGCTTTATCTTTTGATTGTAGTTAGCCCAGGTCATCTCTCGGGCGGCTGCGATCGACTGAGTACGCAATTGGACCAACAAATCCGGCGAATGAATTAAGCTCTCAATCTTGCTTTGAATTTGTTCCGAGGAACGGGGTTTAACCCGCCAAATGCTATTTTTAAGAAATGTAAAATCGGCCGAACCACAATTGTCTGTCGTAATCGGAACCAGCCCGCTCGCCATGGCTTGAACCAGAGTTTGTCCGAAACCATCTTCTAATGTGGGGAACACGTAAACATGATGTTTTCTAATTTCATTAGCTAAGTCAATCTGGCTCATGGCTTTGTGATAATTAAAGTGAGAATACTTAGATAAAGTACTTTTAAACTCCGGCTCAATCGGACCTATCAAATTGAGTTCAACTTGTTGGGGTGTAAAATTCTTAGTTGCCTCTAAAAGATACTGAACTCCTTTTCGAAAGCTTATAATTCCAAAGTAAATAATTCTAAGCGGTGAAGGTTCGACCCACTTGTTTAAAGGTTTAAATCTCTCCAGGTCAACGCCAAGCGGAAGAACGTCAATCTTTTCGGATTTAATACCACTGTGAACAAACGTAGACTTTGCAAATTCCGAAAGAACCCAGATTCGATCTGCAAGTTCATACTCTTCCAGTTCTCGCTCAAGACAAAAAGATCTATTCAAAAACTCATGTCCGAATTTTTCATACTCCTCTTCTAGAAGCTCGTACTGGAACCTGATATGGGAGGAATCTCTCATTAGAACATGATACTTGGCTGGTCGACTCTTCAGAGTTTCGAGGGAAAATGAGGACCACCCAATAAAAAGATCGGGTCTGTTTTTCGAAAGATAATCGGATAAAAATTTTCCGAAATACTTCATTTTGAATGCATCACCCGAAGACTCAAGGCCGACATTTTTCGCAGCCCTGAAAACCAATTCTGGCCAAATGAAATTTTGAATATCATTTTTCGGGATAAGAAATCTATTTTTGGGTAGAGATGTTAAAATTTGGGGAGAGTATCCTAAACTTGTTAAAGCTTGATACATGAAGTCGGAGTGAAAGCGCCCCCCCACTCCAATTCCGATGGTTTTCATAGTTTCAATTATAACCTAACCCATATCTTTGGTCGGCCAATTTTAAATCGTTATGAATTTCGGTAAGCTTTCTACAGACAAGCGCATCATTTTAGTAGAAAATAATTCTCATGCCTCTACTACATCCAGAAATAAACCCTGTCATTATTCGCCTTTGGGGACCATTTCAAATCACCTGGTATTCGCTTCTATATGTAGGTGGATTTTTAATGGCTCGCACAATTTTGAAAAGACTTTCTAAGGAAGACAGATTTAAATTTACCGCTCAACAGATGGATGATTTTGGGATTTGGCTTTTAGTGGGTGGTGTTATTGGTGCCCGAATAGTGTATTGCGTAGTTTATGATTACAGTACCTTTATTGAAAATCCTTTGTGGTTATTCCAAACTTACAAAGGAGGACTATCTTTTCATGGAGGTCTAATTGGAACAATTGTTGCCGCCATTATTTTTTCTAAAAAAAATAAGATCCCATTTTGGAATTTAACCGATGCTATGGCTTTAGCTACTCCAACTGGACTGGCTATGGGCAGGATTGGAAATTTTATTAACGGTGAACTGTATGGGCGCCAAACCGGTGTTCCTTGGGGCATGGTTTTTAGAAACGGTGGCCCTATTGTCAGGCACCCCTCCCAACTTTATGAATTTTTTCTTGAAGGAATTGTGCTCTTCTCAGTGCTTTGGTTTTTAAAAGGAAAACTTAAAAAAGATGGCCAACTTTCTGTTGTTTTCTTAATCGGCTACACTTTCATCCGATTCATTGTAGAGTTTTTCAGGGAGCCTGACGCTCAATTGGGTTACATGTTCTTAGGGTTGAGCATGGGACAGGTTTTATCTTTGATTCAGTTAGTTGCTGGGCTGATTTTATCGTGGGTCATTTCTCGGGAATATGTTGAATCTTCTACTTCGAAAAAAAAATACTAAATTACTGAACAGACTCTGAGTGGGTTCGGCTTTGGGTTCGCTTTTTAGAAATTTTACTTCCCAAGCGAGGAGTCCATTGGTCTAACTTGTGAACAATTTGAGCTCGTTCACTAAGCAATGTGCTGCTGATTTTACGTTCAATCTTTCTTTTCGATTTCGAAAGCTGAACTATAAGCTTTCGAACATTAATTTGCATTAAAGAGTTCCCGCTATTTTGAAGAGCGCTTGTTTTAAGTCTTCTTAACGTCCGCTCCAAATCCTCATAAACACTCACCAACTCACTGAGTCGTTTCCCAGGTTGAGCCAATTTAATGTTAAGCCTGCCGGAACTTACCTTACGGTAAGTTTTGGATTTTGTTGCGTTGCGTTTTTTCATTACCCCTCAAGACTTGAGTAGCATTGCCCCAAATCTGAGAGGTTGGCAAGTTTTAGAAATTCGGGATGAAAAAACTCAGGCCTGCTGATACGGAAAAGTTGCTGCGGGGCTTCCTTGAGGAGTAAACTTCGGTTAAGGTTACGTAGTCTCTCAAATCAATAACTAGCGCGATTGCATTTGTAGTGAAAATTTTTAAACCTAAACCAAAATCAAACGCAGGCTCCATTCCATCGCGAACAGTAGATTCTTTAGGATCTGAAGAGCTAAGCCTAATAGTTTTCGTTTTGGCCATGCCTGCCCCCAGAACAGTATAAAGATCAAAATAGAGAACTTGATTACCAAAAAATCGAATTTTTCCATAAATAGGGGAGACTATTAAGTTTGTTGTCGCCAGCAAATTGATTTCACTAAATTGAACATTCGAGAGGTTTTTAGAGCTGACCTTATCTTTGATATCAGCCGTGATAGATGGGATTCCCGCCTGAATATCGGCTATTTCCCATCCAAAGTGATCTCCAAAATGCCATGTGGCTTTTCCACCCACCATAAGATGGCTAACTACAGAATCATAAGGCATGATCCCAGCTAAAGCCCCAACTTCAATTTTATTAGTTTTATAAAAATATTTATTTCTAACTACTGCATCTATAGACTGCTCATAATTAGCTTGGTTTTCAGATGTTTTAGATTTGGCGGCCCGTAGAGTCGAATTTAGGGCCAGAACTAAAAATATTACAAGAAGCTGTTTCATGGTGTTCTCATTAGTAGGTTAGAAATTTTCCTCTTTTCATTGTCACATGGCTGCCAAATTAGTTCAATGACCTGCGATCCATGATATACTACGCGCTATGTCGACGGGTTTGATCAATGTCATTTTGTTGGTTCCTGTTTTCCTATTCTCACTCTGCTTTCACGAATTCGCTCACGCTTGGGTGGCCGTTAAACGAGGAGATCCAACTCCCCAACTGATGGGGCGCCTTTCCTTACATCCTATGGCCCATGCCGACATTCTAGGAACTTTAATTTTGCCCACATTAGCCATTTACACGGGAGCCCCCTTTTTTGGTTGGGCGAAACCTGTCCCAGTAGACATTCGAAACCTTAAACGTGGGCGAAAAGATTATGCTCTGGTGGCTGCTGCGGGACCTGTAGCTAACATTTTGTTAGCTCTTATTTCAACTGCGATTCTTTTCATTTTGATTCGTTTGCCGCTTCAACATAATGTTTTAGAAACTATCCAAATCTTTTCCGTAGTAGGTATTCAAGTAAATCTTATGCTTGCTTTCTTTAATCTTCTGCCGATCGCACCGCTTGATGGATTTAATGTGATACAAGGATTTCTACCGGGACGAGCCGCAGTTTTTTTTAGTAAATTAGCTCGATTTTCTGGGCTGATTTTAATTTTTCTCTTACTAACCGGAGGGCTTCGTTATTTGGCAATTCCAGTTAATATTGTTTTCAGGTTTTTAGTTAACTTAGCGGGATAATTTTAAAGTAGATTGACTGGATCGACGTCGACCGCCATCTGAACAGAACTTTTCTGGTTTTTCTCCCATTCAAATAATAATTTCAAAATTCCTTGAATCTCTTTAACCGATTCACTCTTTATTAAACACTGCCACCGATACAACTTTTTAACTTTAGAAATGGGGGCTTCCGCTGGCCCCAATATTTGACAGTTTGGAAACCGTTTAGGACTTTCTCTTTGAAGAAGTTGAACCACTTGATAAGCAAACCCCTCAACCTTTTGAGGGTTCGAGTGTTGAAACCTAACCATCACGGCCCGATGAAACGGTGGAAAGTGAAACAGTTTTCTTGAAGCTAATTCAGTTCTATAAAATTCCTCATCCTGATGTTGACTGGCCGCTAGTAATACTGGGTGTTCAGGATTAAGAGTTTGAATAATAACTTCACCAGGAATATCAGCTCTTCCCGCCCTTCCTGATACTTGAGTGATCACCTGAAAGGTTCTTTCATTTGCTCTGAAATCGGGCAAGTTCAAACTTGCATCGGCCATTAAAACTCCGACCAAAGCGATTCCTGGAAAGTCGTGCCCCTTAGCCACCATCTGGGTGCCAATAACAATATCAACTTCTCTTTTTTGAATGCTAACCAGAACTCTCTGCAAATCGTTCTTACCCTTAATCACTCCCCGATCCATTCGACAAATTCGTGCTTTGGGAAAGATTCCTTTTAACGTTTTTTCAACCTGCTCAGTACCAAGCCCCATAGTGTCTAAACGAGTCCCGGAACAGTTTTCACAAGTGTGGGGAACTTTCTTCTGAGTGCCACAGTAATGGCATTTAAGAAGGGGTGGGTTTTGATAATAGGTTAAAGAAACATCGCAGTTTTTGCATCGCCAAGTGTGCCCACAATCTCCGCAAAATAGAAAATGAGCATATCCCAAACGATTCAAGTAAAGCATGGCTTGTTGGCCCTGGTTCACAGTTTGCTCAATAGCTCTCACCAACCCTTGACTTAACCAACTCAAATTAGGTGCATACCATTGACTTTTGTCTTTAATATCAATGAAAGAGGTCTCAGGCATAGGTCGTTGATTGACTCTCTCGGGTAACTTCAGATGAACATATTTTCCAGTCAATGCATTTTGATAAGTTTCAACTGATGGAGTCGCAGAACCCAAAACTACTTTTGCACCTAATAACTTGGCTCTTACCACTGCAAGGTCCCTGGCGTTGTATCGCAAGGAATCTTCCTGTTTAAATGAAGTTTCATGTTCTTCATCTACGACAATCACGCCTAAATTTTTTAAGGGGGCAAAAACAGCGGATCTGGCCCCAATCACGATTTTTGCTTTACCCTCAATAATCAAACTCCACTGATTGAATCTTTCCTTCGGAGTTAAATCACTGTGCAGAACAGCTATCATTCCAGGAAAGCGCTCAGAAAAGCGATCTGTAAGTTGAGGAGTCAAAGCAATTTCGGGAACCAAAATAATACCGGTCTTCCCATCAGAAATTACAGAAGACAAAACGTTCATGTAAACTTCGGTTTTTCCACTCCCGGTGACTCCATGGAGTAAAAAAGGTCTTTTTTCCGAGGGATTAAGAATGCTGTCGATGGCTTTTGTTTGGCTTAAGTTTAACTTATGTTTGGAAGGAACCTCTCGAACTTCAACGTTCTGGGCTGCCTCTATTTTCTGGGCTTTCTTTGTTTTTTTTTGAGGGGCCCAGAATGGCTTAGGAATAGCGGTGGCGATTACCTCCCCCAGCGGGTGGCAATAATATTCGCTTATCCACTTTAAGAACTGATACATCGACTCATCAAAAAGAGGTTCAGAGACTAAAATTTCAGACACCGTTTTCAATTTACCTTGATCTATATTGGTCTTCTCAGGAAAACCTAAAACAAATCCAAAAGCCGTTCGTTTTCCGAAGGGAACTGCAACAACACTACCCTGGGAAAGAGACCGTCCCAATTCATCGTCTATTATGTAATGAAAAGAACTAGAGACCCGGACGGGGATAGCAACATCAATAATCATCGAAAACTCAAAAGGCTTCTGAGACTTTCTTCGCTAGTCGGAGCCGAAGCCAAAGACTTATTCGCTTTTTGCCACAATTGATACCAATCTGCTTCCTGACGCTTATTCAGGGATTTTAGAGCCACTACTTCCGACTGGATAATATCGCGTCCATCTTTTACTAAAGCTGATTTTCTTGGAAAATAAGAATCTTTTAAACCAATTGAAAACTGATCAAAACTCCAACTTAGATTTTCGCTACCCTCGATCCATTCAATTTTTTTCACTCCGGCCAAACCTTTATCGAAGTAGATTGTTTTTTTTGAAGTTGGATCCTGATACCCCACTACAGCTATCGTGGGTCCACTCGGTAATAAAACCAATGAAACTGAATCCTGTTGTAGGTAATTGGATTTAATGTCCCAGCTCTGTGGCTCTCCTTGAAGCTCAAACCCCTCTTTGAACTGTTTCATTTGTTCCCATTTAAGAAATCTCTCATTAATCAAAGCATCCCGAAACTCTATCGATGAGGCCGCCGTAAAGTTTTTCAAAAAAAGTAATGAACGAGCATTAACCTTTTTATCTGACCCGATTGAGTAGACTCTTTTATCCAATTGTCCAGAGACCAAAAGACCGCTTCCCGCGGGTTTCCAAAGGAATTTTATTCCTCGATTATCAGCTAAGATTCGTTCTTCTATTTCAGACCATTCTCCATTTGGGCTTAAAACTTGATGATTAAAAACAATTTCTACCCCCTCAGCAAATTTTCGAGAGTCAAAAATTTCTTTTAAAACTGATGAAACAGGCGGAATAAATGCTACTGCATTGAAGGAAATTAATAAGAGGGCAAAAATAATTTTGTTCATAAAGTTTCTATATATTCACGTAAGCGTTGATTGAGTTCTGGTCTTCTCAAAGCGGCATCTATTTGGGCTTTCATGTAGAAAAATGAATTTCCGATATCATATCGACATCCTTTAAGAAGAACACCATGAAGTTTTCCAGCAGAACACAGTTTGTCCATAGCATCGGTAAGTTGTATCTCCCCTCCGACTCCGGGTTTCGTATCTTTCAATGCATCAAAGAGCGTATGATCGAAAACATAACGCCCAATAATCGCATATTTACTTGGGGCAGCCTCTGGTTTGGGCTTCTCAACTGTGCGGACGACTTTCAAAGGAGTATCGCGTAAGTCTTTTCCACCCAGATCTAAAATTCCATAAGAACCACTGTCTGAAATCGGAATCTCCACAACCCCCACGGTTGAAGTATTTAGCTCGACCGCTGCATCCACCAATTTTCTTAAAGGCGACTTGGCCTGGTTAACACTGTCCCAAGGAGGAAAAATCTCATCCCCTAAACAAACGGCAAACTTTTCATTACCGATCATGTGTCTAGCGCAATAAACAGCATGACCTAATCCGAGTGGTTCTTTTTGGCGAACCGTCATAACTTCACAGAATGTTCCAATCTGTCTTACCTTATCCGCCAAAGCCTCTTTCCCTCTTTTTCGAAGCCAATTCTCCAGGTTGGGGGAAAGATCAAAATAATCTTCCAAAGCGTGTTTCCCCTTGCTCGTAACAAAAATAACCTGTTCTATGCCTGCGCTTAAAACCTCTTCGGCTATGAAATGAATCGTTGGAGTATCAATAATCGGGAGCAATTCTTTGGGAACCTCTTTGGTAAAAGGTAGACCCCGAGTGCCTAAACCTGCTACGGGAATAACGACTTTTTTAACCGGTTGAACCATAAGATTTTCCTTTAAAATTGTAGTTTTCCTTTTGGTTGAGGATAAGTCAAAGAGCTAAATAAATGATGCTTTTATATTACTGCCCCGCAGAAAAGTGTTGTTTTTTTGCCACAATAATACAATAACTAGGTTGAGGATCAGGCTTAATTTAAGCCTGACGGGGGCTGACCAAGCTCTGGTATGGGTATTGCTCGCAATCCTCAGGGGATTATGGAATCAAACTTTTTTTCATCAACTGAGAGCTACCGAGTTCAAAAAACGATTAGCCGACCCATCACTTTTGAGGGGGTGGGACTCCACTCCGGTATCGAAGCCACGCTAAAACTTTACCCAGCCCCGGCCAATCACGGAATTATTTTTGAACGAATAGATTTGAATCCGAGGATCAAAATCCCGGCGTATTTCAAATCGGTGATCAGTACCTCAATGGCTACTTCCCTGGGAATAAAAGATCATCCCGAGTATCGGATTTCAACCGTTGAACACCTGATGGCTGCGCTTTATGCGCTAGGAATCACAAATTTAGTTGCTGAACTCAGGGGCCCAGAAATTCCAATTCTCGATGGTAGTGCCTCTATCTTTATTAAAAAAATTTTAAATGCCGGATTAGAACTTCAACACTTTTCCCATAAAACCCTACAAATTCTAAAACCCATTAAAGTTTACCGAGATGGAACGGTTTGTGAACTCCTCCCTAGAGAAAACTTACGTCTCACAACTTCTGTTGATTTTCCTCATCCATCGATTGGGTTGCAAACATTCGCGCTAGATTTAACACCTGAATCTTTTCAGACGGATATAGCTCAAGCAAGAACCTTTGGATTCCAAGCAGATTTAGAGAAACTTCGCGCAAAAAACTTGGCCCAAGGAGCGTCTTTAGAAAATGTTCTAGCTTTTTCCTCAGATAGTATTTTAAACCCAGAAGGTTCACGATTTCCTGATGAATGTGTTAGGCACAAATTACTAGATGCAATAGGTGACTTAGCTCTTTGCGGGTGTTGGATTGAAGGTGAGTTGGTCAGTTTTCGAGGCGGACACTCGATTCATTTAATGCTTTTAGAATCGTTAGAAAAACAGCCTAGCCACTGGAAACTTATCCCTGCTGAACCGCTAAGAATGGGATTTAAAAATAAATTTTTAGAAGAAACTGCTCCCCTGGTTTAAATTGGACTCAACTTATTTTTTGGTGGGTCCACTCATTTTACCGGCCTCCATTATACAAATCTCGTCGGCGATGGCTTCAATATCGGTGGGATCATGGCTCACTAAGATAGTTACTAACTTAAGTTCTTTAGCGATATCACGAACTACTTTCCGAGCAGCAACTCTCGACTCAATATCCAAACTGGAAAAGGGTTCGTCCAACAACAAAATAGGAAAACCTACTATTACCGAACGGGCCAATGCCACTCTTTGAGCCTCTCCACCTGAAAGCTCATTCGGCCGGCGGTTAGCCAGATGCTCTATCCCCAATTTAGCGAGCCAATAGCTAGCCTTTTCAACCTGTTGCTCCACATTATATTTCTGGATCTTCAAACCAAAGCAAACATTCCCTAAGGCACTCAAATGGGAGAAAAGTGCAGGCCGTTGAAATACAATAGCTACTTTTCGCTTTTCTGCGGGAAGAAGAGATAGAGTCTTACCTTCAAAACAGATTTCACCTGATGAAAGCTTTTCAAAACCTGCAATGACATTGAGTAAAGTTGACTTACCGGACCCGCTTTTACCCATAATGCCAAGGATAGAACCAGATTCGATTTCGAGATGCGGGACAACCACTTCAAACGTTTCCCGCGTAACTTTTATATTTTTCAACGTAAGTTTTCCCATTTTTCCTTCATCGTAAATATTAAAAGCATAAAACAAAGTAAAATCAGGCCAACACCCTGAGCCTCTTCGAACTGGTATTTTCCTATCAATTTAAACAACCACAAAGATAATGTTGTTTTTCCCTGAGATTCAAATAGCAGGACAGCCCCAGCCTCCCCAATAGAGATACCGAAACTAGTAGCAATTGCGAGTGCAATTGATTTTTTAACAGCAGGGATCTCCAACAGAAAAAGCTGCTGAAACTTACCGGTTCCCAAGCTTTCAGCTGAACGATATATCTCTTGCTCTAGCTTTGAGAAACTCTCCGAAAGAATTCTAAAACTCATAGGCAGAGCCGAAAGAGTTTGAACAATAATGACCCCGACCCACTTGTCTTGCATCCACTGAAGCGAAGTGGACAAAACTAAAATCAAAGACAGTCCGAAAACCATTGTTGAAAGAGCTACAGGTAGGGTGCAAATGAAAGATACTGTTCTTCTCACCCAAGGCAGATTTGTGTGTTTATGGATATAAGCCGCACAAAGTGCGATAAAACTGGTTAACAGGCTAACTTGCACGCCGACAATAAAACTCAACAGTAGCGGCTGAAACAAATCGCTCACATCTAGTTTAAAAAAACCACCAAGTCCTGAGACGACAAGATTAATTACGGGAATCAAAACCAACAAGGCAGACACAATCCAGACGCCCCAAAACACAAATTTTCTCAAACCATCCGAATTTAAATTATAGACTCTTTCAGCGTGACGACTTTCAGCGGAAAGTCGAGGCGGACTTTGAGGATTGTAAAACACCTGTGCAAGTAGACATATGCAAATCTGGATCATGGCCAAACAAACCGCTAACGGAATATTTAGATCGACTTTAATAGCTTGATATATAGCTGTCTCAAGTGTGGAAAAACGTGGACCACCTCCCAAAATCAAAATCACAAAGAAACTGGCAGAACAGTAGAGGAAAACGATTGAAAAACTCTGAAGGATCGAGGAACGCAGCTTCACTAAACTAACCTTACAAAATGTGGTCCATTTGGTGGCTCCTAGGGACAAGGCGATTTTCTCTTCGGTCCTATCCATCTCTTTAAGCGATTGCCCTACGTTCTTAAAAAATACGGAGTAGTTAAAAAATATGTGCGCTAATAAAACTGCGAACCACCCGTAGAAGTTAAGCCAAGGAAACATCTGTCCTAGCCACCCCCTATTTCCCCAAACTCCAATCAAAGCGAGGGTAACTAATAGAGTAGGCAAAAAAAATGTAACTTCGCTAAATCGAATAATTAGTTTCTTTCCCCAAAAATCAGTTTCATAACATGCTAAGGCAAAGGCAATACCCAAAACACCAGAGAGAACGGCACTTATCAAAGCTTGAAGACAAGTAAACCAAACCAGTCTCAGGGAAATCAGCCCTAGCGTTTCCAAATTTATACTTTGGACGCCAAGCCAAACTAAATGAAAAATGGGGAACAATAGGCAAACGAAAATAAAGGCAAAAAAAATCGAGCTAGCTAGATATAAAGGTTTCATGGTGAGCTGACTACCCATTCGCTCCAACGTTTAATAAGAGCTTTGCGGTCCAACTCCGTAAAATCATCAGATAGCAGGATGGACTTTGGAACCGGCAACTCTTTAAAGCTGGCAGGCAAAACAACCCCTTTTCTGGCTGGATACATCCATTGAGTAGTAGGAACCTGACTCTGAACCTCACTTCCCACTAATAAATTCAAAAAGGGATCTATCCACTTATTTGGAATTGTATGCTTCACAATGGCAGCCCCTTCCACTTGCAAGGGATGCCCATCTTTAAAAAATAAGATCTCGAACTGGGACCTGTTTTCTTTTTCTAAGTGGTAAGCACGACTCGTGGAATAGGATAAAACCAAATCGGCCTCCCCTTTTAAAAAAAGCCCGTAGGCTCCACTCCAGCTAGGGGCTATCGTTACAAGCTTGGGAAAAAAACTTTTCCAAAGAGTTTTTAGGTTGTCTTCCGATTTTGTGATTTCTTGAGTCCATCTTAGAAAAGTGAACCCCAGGCTCGAAGTTCGAGGATCCTCTATTACCACTCTCTTTCGATTTTCAGGGGAATTAATAAATTGGGACAAAGTTGGTTCGTTAGAGGGATCCGATTTGAACTTAACTCGCTGACTGTTGTAGATGAATGCCAAATAGCCGTAATCAAAAGGGAGAAATAAATGGTCCTTTCCCAAATCAATTGATGATTGCAGCTCGGAGAAGTGCTTTTCGGGCACCCTCACAAAAAGCTGCGTAGACCGCGCCCGATTCGCAAAACTACTATCGATTCCTAATAATACGTCAGCTCTTGTTTTCTTTCCCTCAATAACTATCTGATTGAGAGCTTCTCCAACACTTCCGAAGGATACTAAATTAAGTTTGGCTCCAGTGTTTTTTTCAAAATCTCTCTTAAGTTTATCTCCCAAACTATTCTTTCCTGTCATGGCATCATAAGTGTAAACGGTTAAAGATTCAGATTTTTCTGCGCTCTTCGCAGAATCGCTGAGTGCTTCTCTTCCACAACAAAAAAATAAAGCTAAAATCCAGAAGCTCATTATTCGTCCCTCCTAACAAACAAAAAGGAAGCCCACTCCTGAAAATTTTTGCACTCTAAAAGGGTAAAACCTAGCGGTAAAATAAAATCGAACAGTTCCTTTTTTTGATGGCCCAAAAGACCGCTCAAAAGCAACAGCCCCCCCGGGGGCAGCAATCTAGCATACTCCTTGGCTAACTCTCTGTGAGTCTCCAGTAAAATATTAGAAATCACGAAATCAAAGCTTGGTTGCAGTTTTCTAATGTCCTCCGTTGAGAGGTCGATTTGCTCAACTTGATTAAGTTGCATGTTTTCTTTGGCTACTTCCACGGCTACCGGATCGTTGTCGATCCCCACCACTTGGTGAACCCCCAGATGAAAAGCGGCCAAAGCTAAAATTCCAGTTCCAGTTCCTACGTCAAGACAACGTAATTGGTTGCGTTTTAGATGTTCTAATATTTGAGATTGAATTGTCTTGAGACATAATCGCGTACTGGGGTGCAGGCCCGTTCCAAACGCTTGCCCAGGGTCCATAAAGATTGGGATCATTCCACTAGGAATAGGAGTCTCCAGATCCCATTTTGGTCTCAGGAAAAAAAGGTCGGTCAATTTTTGAGCGTAATAATATTTTTTGTAGGACTCAGCCCAATTTTCATCGGGAACAGCATCTATTTGTATTTGAAGCTTTTCGAACTTTGGGAACTGAGTTTGAAACTCAATCCAGCATTCTTCAATTTTCTTCACAACAAGATCCTTGAGCTCTGCCTCAACATAAGCCTGAAGAACGTTTGGATGATCTAAGTTTTCATTGATGCCCTCGACTCCAAGCTCAAAAAGCCGCTCAGAGAATACATCTTTAACTTTCGGGGGAATTTGAATTGTGAGTTGATACCATTGCGATGGCATATCGTTACTGCTTTCTGCCGTC
>Ga0114973_10001602_pt1 | contig 16739 bp, 16 predicted proteins | sample M_140807_MF_Meta_FD_87025 | JGI IMG/M metagenome (GOLD analysis project Ga0114973, IMG submission 87025) | Freshwater microbial communities from Lake Montjoie, Canada to study carbon cycling - M_140807_MF_MetaG | ecosystem: Environmental > Aquatic > Freshwater > Lake | place: Lake Montjoie...
ATAATTTAACTAAATCACTCGCAGTAGAATGGAGTAAATACAATATTCAAGTCAATGCTATCGCGCCTGGTATTATATTATCATCTGGTCTGGATAACTATCCACCTCAAATGTTACAAGGATTGGCAGAAAATATACCTGCAAAACGGCTGGGACGAGTAGATGAGGTTGCTTCCCTGACTCTTTTTTTAAGTACACAAGCCGCTGACTATCTGACAGGTGATACCATTTACCTGGACGGAGGACAACATTTACATGGAAGTCCATATATGTTATAAATGATTTTTAACCATTAATCCCCAGTTGTTTATAACTTAAATGAAAAAATCGACTATAGAAGCAAACAAACTTTCGTTACTTGAATATTTTTATGAGTGGGAAGAATTACAACCTAATCATATTTTCCTTCGTCAGCCTGAAGGAAAAAACTGGAAAGAAATAAGTTGGAAAGAAGTTGGAAATCAGGCTAGAAAAATGGCGGCGGCTCTTTTAGATATGGGTCTTGTCCCAGGGGAAAATGTTGGCATCCTATCTAAAAATTGCTATCATTGGATTATCACGGATATTGCCATCATGATGTCTGGTTTAATTTCCGTTCCCTTTTATCCTAATCAAACCGCCGATCAGTTAGCGGAAGTTATTGCCGCTGGGAAAATAAAACTACTTTTTGTTGGAAAATTAGATGATTGGGAGAATCAATATAAAGGGGTTCCTGAGAATTTACCCCTTATTTCATTCCCACATTACAAGGGAAACAGCATGATATCCAATGGTTTAGAATGGAATATACTCCTAAATCGCTACCAACCATTGCTTGGAAACCCAATTCCCGCACTTAATGATATCTGGACGATTCTTTTTACCTCGGGTACAACGGGAAAGCCCAAAGGTGTTTTGATTGATTTTGATGGACCAGCCTCGCTCATGCAACTTGAAAAAGAAACCAACTTTTTAGGCTTGGCCAACACAAAAAAGCATCGTTTTTTTTCTTATTTACCCTTAAATCATATTGCCGAAAGGCTAATTGTAGCTGCGGCTGCTATCCATACAGGGGGAAGTATTTCCTTTGGGGAATCAATTCATACGTTTATTTATAATCTAAAAAACACGCAGCCTACTGTTTTCATGGCTGTACCAAGAATATGGACTAAATTTAGGATGGGAATTGTGGCTAAAATCCCAGAATCGCTATTATTTACTCTTGTGAAAATTCCTGTTTTAGGTGGTATTCTAAAACATATATTGAAAAAAAATCTGGGTCTATCCAATGCGAATATTAGACTGACAGGTGCTGCACCCGCATCTGATACCTTAAAAAACTTTTTTAATAAATTGGGAATACCTATCCAGGAAGTCTATGCTATGACTGAAAATTGTGGAGGCTGTACTTTAATGCCCGCAGATATTCAAAAAAATGGAACAGTTGGTAAAGCAGTTCCTGGGGTAAAACTAAAAATTGACCCGAAAAATGGTGAAATTCTAATGCAGGCACCGTGGTTAATGAAAGGGTATTTTGAAGATGAAGCGTTGACAAAAGAAGTGATCAAAGAAAATTGGTTGCATACTGGAGATATGGGAAGAATGGATGATGATGGGTTTCTGTTTATTACAGGTCGCATTTCTGAGACATTTAAATCGTCGAAAGGAAAATTCATTTCTCCTGCCCCTTTAGAATGGCCCTTTGCAGTCAATGACTTAATTGAACAGGTATGTGTGGTTGGTCTGGGACTTCCACAACCCTTAGCTTTAGTTAACCTATCGGAATTTGCACACACTTTAGCTAAAGAGGAAGTTAATATACGATTGGAAAACACCCTAAAATTAGTAAATCAACAGGTTGCTAATTTTGAAAAAATCTCATCGGTGGTTATTTTAACTGAACCCTGGGACGTATCAAATGGCATATTAACACCCACTTTAAAAATTAAAAGAGATCGTTTAAACCAATTATTTAGCCATAAACTTGAAAATTGGAGTCAATCTGAACTGAGGGTCATTTGGGATTAACATTAATTACCCTATATTTATGAAAAAATAATACCGAGTATGACACTTTCTACTAATAACTCAAGTTTAGACCTTTCTTTGGTTTTTAATAATTTAAAATCTAATGCGCGAAATGTTTCCAGAACAAATGCTGCTGAAAGAGTTGCAAAATTAAAAAAACTGGAAAATTATCTCCGGGAACCATCCCATATAAAGGCATTGGAAGAAGCATTATATGCAGATTTTAAAAAACACCCAGTGGAGGTTATGAGCAGTGAGATAAGTGCCATAATTCAGCAAATAAGCCACGTTAAAAAAAATCTGTCCCGTTGGATGACTGATAAAATGGTCGATACCCCATTGACTTTGGTTGGAACAAAATCGTGGATTAAGTATGAATCAAAGGGTGTATGTTTAATTCTATCCCCTTGGAATTATCCTTTTAATCTTTCGATACTTCCTTTAATCTATGCCATAGCTGCAGGGAATACCGTCCTGTTGAAACCCTCAGAACTGGCTCCTCATACCGCTACCTTTATAAATAACATGCTTTCTGAACTTTATCAAAAGGATGAGATTGCCGTTTTGGAGGGAGATGCATCCTTAGCCGGAAAATTATTATCCCTTCCCTTTAATCATATTTATTTTACGGGTAGCCCACAAATTGGTAAAATAGTCATGGCTGCTGCAGCGCAGCATCTTTCTTCTGTAACCCTGGAATTAGGTGGTAAATCACCCGCAATTATTGAAAAATCAGCCCCTATCGAGGCTTCTGCTGAAAAATGTGTTTGGGCAAAACATTTCAATAATGGCCAGACTTGTATAGCTCCAGACTATTTATTGGTGCAGGAAAATGTTGCCGATGCCTTTGTCACAGCCTATCAAAAGAGCATTTCAAAATTATATAATGCTGAAAATAAGGGTATTATAAACTCACCTGATTATTGCCGAATTATCAATACCAAACATTTTAACCGAATTAAAGATTTATTTGACGATGCAGTTGCTAAAGGTGCAAAGGTTTTAGCTGGCGGTGAATTCGATGAAAAGGAGCTATTTATTTCCCCTACCCTTCTGGGAAATGTTTCAGATGACATGAAAATTATGGAGGAGGAAATTTTTGGACCCGTTATGCCCATGATGACTTTCAAAAATACAGAAGAGGTTATTGAAACAATATACGCCAAACCAAAACCTCTTTCTCTTTATGTCGCTTCAAAAAATAATTCCTTTATCCATGAAATTATAAGCAGAACATCTTCCGGAGGAACCGTTATCAATGATTATTTATTAGGTTACTTAAATCCAGAGCTTCCTTTTGGCGGCGTTAATAACAGTGGACTTGGCAAAGCGATGGGATTTCATTCTTTTGTTGATTTTTCCAATGAAAGAGGCATTGTTAAAAGGACTTTTGGAACCCTTTCTTTTATTTATCCACCTTATAATGGATTTAAACAAAAACTGGTTTCTTTTCTTGCCTTCAAATTGTCTTGATTTTGAATGAAGGATTCGTACTTTGACGGTGTGTCCAAAGCGTGTTATTAACACAGGCTTTAGGAACCTACAGGAATGAAAAAGAGTAAGAATTTTGGGTTTCCTGGAAAGGGAATATCCTTTTTGCTTGAAATTATAAAAAGATTATCAGAAGCTATCGTTTTTTGGATATCTGCTTATTACCTTCGCGAAATCAGAAAATAACGATATGAAAATAATCAGGTTTTTACTTTATGTAACCATTATTTTAGAAGGGGGAATTGCCTTGTTATTTTGGTTTTTCCCATCGTTCATTCATTTTATTCCTTCGTTAGAACCACTACATTCTGAAAATACCCCGCGAATGTTATTGGCTATGTATGGATCAGCAGCCATTTTGCCTGTTGCCATTTCTATTTGGGCCCTTAGAGAAATACCTGGAAGTGCACAACGAAACGGATTGATTATTCTACTCATTTTTTTTCATACCTTCATTAGCTTAAGCCAGTTTATTTATAATCCAGATCAGCGTGCTGGCTTATTACATCTTTTAATAGCTGCGGGGTTGAGTTCAGGATGGAAAAAAGAAAAAGATTTAAATAAATGAGCTTATTTCTAACCTTATTTATCCTTATTACGCTGCTTTTCTTAAGCATGCTTTTTTTATCTTTTTATTTTCGAATCAAAGTTTTAAATAGCTATCAAATATTGGTTCGAAATAAAGTTGCTTTCGAAGCTATGGATGTTTTTCATCCCGAAAAATTAGAAAAAGAAGTAATTCCAAGGTATCCTGACCAAGCACAAGCTATTAGGGATTTTTCTAAATATATCAGATTAGCTATTCGAATGGCCTCCGTTTTAATCGTTCTGATTACCCTATTAGGTGCTGTTTTAATGTATTTTAGGGAATAAGAAACGATCATGATAAAAGTTGGGGTCATTGGTGCCGGACATTTAGGTAAATTAATATTGAAACAACTAAATGAATTACCCGAATGGTTCACAATCACTGGCTTTTACGATAATAATACGAATATTAGCTCCATTGATAATGAAATGCATCAATGGATTTCATTTACTGATGCGGATTCTCTTATAAAGGCTTCTGATGCCCTCATTTTATCCGTTCCTACTTCCTTCCATTATATTTATGCCAGGCATATACTTTCCTTTGGCAAACATTTGTTCATTGAAAAACCAATAACAGATACCCTCGAGGAGGCTATTCTACTAAAAAAATATACCCAAGAAACATACCAACCCATTGTTCAGGTTGGTCATATTGAAAGATTTAATCCTGCCTGGTTGAGTATTCAGGAACTACCTTTAAATCCTATGTTTATAGAAGTACATAGATTAGCCCCTTTTAATTCCAGGGGAACCGATGTTTCCGTTGTATTAGATTTGATGATTCACGATTTGGATCTGATTTTACAACTTATTCCTCATGAAATTTCAGAAATTAGAGCTAATGGCGTTGCTATTTTAAGCCCTACACCAGACATTGCCAATGCAAGAATTGAATTTAAAAATGGTGCTGTGGCCAATGTAACCTCTTCAAGAATTTCTATGAAAAAAATGAGGAAAATGCGTTTGTTTCAGAAAGATAGTTACGTGAGTTTAGATTTTTTAGAGAAAAAAAGTCAAGTAATATCTCATTCCTTTTCTACATCAGAAATAATACCTTCACCTTTTATTAATTATAATGCGCTAAAAGAAGAATTAAAATCCTTTGCTGAAGCCATTTTTTATCAAAGAAAACCCATCGTTACCGTTGATGATGGTGTGAAAGCCTTACAACTGGCATTTAATATAATAGATCACATAAATTGACTATTATTTATAAGCACAAATGTATATCTTGAGTAATGATTGATTTTAAAACATTGGAATATATAGTAACTAATTTATCTATTAGATTTGTCGCATGAAGAGGATGATTAAAGTTCTTGGCGTTTATTTTCTTACTGCAATTTATTGTATAGCCATTTTAATTTTCACAAATAATTATATTCACACTGCTTTTCCTTCAAAATCTACCGTTTCTAACGAACAGTATTTTACTGATATTTCTGCCAAACTATTAAATCATACACCTAAGTCTGAAAATAATATATCCAATAAGGATAATCTTCCAAATTCAATATCAAAAAAGAATTTTGAAGAAAACGGAAACCTATTAAATAAACAAAGCAACTTATTTGACCTTCGATTTAAACAATATTCAAACCTATTAAACAAAATATTAATACATACAAGAAAGTCTGACTTCCTCTTTCCATTTCATTATTTCTGGTAGTTTATTTTCTTTTTTTTAGCATTTCATCTGTTTTTGATGAATACATGCTTCATTATATGGCATTGAATGACTTCAATGCAATCTCAAATATTTAAAATAACAGTAATGGAATTAGGAAATATCATAGTAGGTGTCATTTCAGTATTCATCTGCGTAGGTCCTTTTATTATAATTTATATAGTAAAATTGAACAGGCAAAATAAAATGCTAGGCACACTTCAGAATGGGCTATATAATCAGCAGATTAACATCGGGCAACACGAATTTTGTGGTGACTTTTTGCTTGGATTCGATGTAGAAAAAAAATATCTGCTTTTTTTAAAAAAAAGACCAAACCATGAATTTTTAATTAAATCAATCGATTTATCAACGGTTCATTCTTGCAAGATTATAAAAGATATGAAAACGATAAAAGATCATCAGAAAAGCAATGATTTTATTGAGCAAATTGATCTTTGCCTCATTGATATAAATAAAAAGGAAGAAAGGTTAGAATTATTCAATGATGAGTACAATACCCAACTTGATGGAGAATTACAATTCGCGGAAAAATGGTCTCACCTGATAAATGCGCTTATTTTAAAATAAAAATTATTTTTTAAAAGAACCTAAACCCCTATTACTAACGGTTTCGTTGTGTTTTTAACACTTCGAAACCTTTTTTATACCCATAAGGGATCTAATACGTCATTCCATTCATATCAAATCGTTTAAATTACTTGAATTAATATTTTTGAAAATATTTAAAAATCGGATAGTCAACAGGCGAAAAACTTTCTACCCTTTCTCCAAAATATTTGTCCAAAAAGTTCCAGGCAACTATTCCATCATCAGATTGAGGTTCCAGCATATAAAAAATAAGATTAGCCAAAGGCTGGGCGAGATCAACTATATAATCACCTTTTTGAGCTATCAAATCTTTAGCATTAAATTTTCCTTCTACAGAAGCCATATTATGTCCTTCAAATTTTCTAGGAGATTTATTCCATGTTTCAACGAAGAAAGATTCTCCTGAAAAACGGGTCTTTTTTTCGAGTTTTATAACATTTACCCCATGTTGCTGAAGCAGCTGGACTATGGTATCCATGATTGCAGGAATAACATAGCCTCTTGGTAAAGTAGCATTTACCGTATCTTGGAATGCGGCAAAATAGGTAATATTATCGTAATAGGTAATTTTACCAGATTTTAGCCAAGAGATTGAACCATCCTCTTTTAAATACTTTTCGTAATCATAAGTTCTAAAATGATTTAACGGTTTATCTGTGGGTACCATTTTAAAACGGACTCCTTTTTTAAGCATTCCAGCTTGATTTCTGACTTTTTCTATTGCTGCAAGTTCAGCCTCCTTATTTATTTTTAAAATTTCAGATGCATTATTATTACAATGATTTAATATTTCATATACAAAATGATAAGTACTATGGATACGTTGATAAAATCGTTCATGTGCAAAAGACTCACTTAAAATAGACATTCTGTTTCTGAGTCCAATATGATTTATAATATATCTGGGATGGTGATTATAGGTATAAAAATTCTTTAAAGGCCATCCCTCCCTTAGACTAAAATCACCAAAGGGTCCCAAATTAAGGTCATATTTTTCTTTCGCATTTTTAGTAATTAAAGGAAGCATCACCTCATTCAGGTAATTATAAGGTCCAGATTCACCAGAGGACAGATACCCGGGTGCCCAGGTTAGGGAATAACCGTGCCAGGTGCCATTGGTTGTATGTAAATCGACGGTAACTTGTGGATCCCACAGATTTAAGATATTTAAGATCACGCCCATTGTTTCAGGAGCTTCCATTTTTATACCGTCTCTGTTTAAGTCTAATCCTTGCCCATTTTCACGGGTACCTGTTTCCAAAGGACTATTTTCCTGAGAGACTCTCAAGCCTTTAGCCATTTTATCATTTCCATCGACATTATAAATGGGTACAAAAATGATAATTTGATTTTGGAGCAGATTTTTTTTATCACCGAGTAAAATATCACGCATTAACATCATAGCAACCTCTTTACCCTCCACTTCCCCTGCATGGATATTTGCTTGAATATAAATAACAGGTTTCCCTGAAGCTTTTGCTTGTTCCGGCGAATTAACTAATGGATTTGAAAGAACAGCCATTGGTATGTCAATACCTAAAGTACTTTCGCAAATACTACTTAGATAAATATTGGGGCTAAGCAATTTTATGGCATGTAAGAAAGACATTACATCGGCATAAGTCGAAGTTTTTTCAAAATTTGATTTCTCAGGAACGAGTAATAACGACGCTGGGAAAGTGGTTTTTTCTTGTGCAGAGAGAGCTAAGAGGAAGAAGAAAAAGGTAACCGTTAAAAATGATTTCATTGATAAGTATTAAGGATAGGAAAAATGAATAACTTCAGCAACAACAAAGGTACTTCCCCCTACATAAATAACATCAGACGGAGATGCCTTTCTTTTAGCTGCTTTAAGCGCATTTTTTACAGAAGAATACGCCCTTCCTTTCAACCCAATTGCATCAGCTTGTTGCTTTAGTTTAGAAGCATCTAAGCCGCGTGGTAAATCAGGTTTTGCAAAATAATAAGTTGCATTTTTAGGCATAAGACATAACATATTTGTAATATCCTTATCGGCAACTACCCCAATGACCAGATGAAATGCTGTTGCTGGTAAATCAGCTAATTGTTTCATAGCCAGCAATAAGCCATCTGGATTATGAGCACTATCGGCTAAAATGAGTGGATGATCCCCCAGTTTCTGCCAACGCCCCATAAAACGGGTCAATTTTTTTAAATGCAGTAAACCTTGAACGATCGATTCCTTTTTTACCGGAAAATGCGTGTTTAGCAGATCAATAACACAAAGAGCCGTTCGAATATTTTTTAATTGATATTCCCCTGCCAGATTAACCTTTAGGGCATCAAAGAGCATTTCATTATTTCGCTGTACCTTAAAAGTGGTATAACTTAAATCAGATTCGAGATAATTTATTTTCAATAACTGATCGGCAAAATATATGGGCGCCTTATTTTTCTCTGCGAAATGCATAAAAACTGGTGTAGTTTCCTCTTGTTTTTCGCCGATAACAACGGGAACATTTTGCTTTATTATTCCAGCTTTTTCAGAGGCAATCTGTGGTAAAGTATCTCCAAGGAAAGCGGTATGATCCATCCCAATATTTGTTATAACACTTAAAACCGGGGTAATAACGTTGGTGCTATCCAGCCTGCCCCCTAAGCCTGTTTCAATAACAGCCACATCAACTTTCGATTTTTCAAACCAGGCAAGCGCCATAACCCAGGTAATTTCAAAAAACGAAGGATTAATATCATCTAAAAGAGGTTTTACTTTTTCTGTAAATTCAATAACGAATTGTTTAGAAACAAGTTGACCGTTTATCCTTATTCTTTCTCTAAAATCGACATAATGCGGAGAAATATAAAGTCCTGTTTTATAACCCTGAGCTGTTAGCATAGCGGCAATTAGGTGAGCCGTAGAACCTTTACCATTCGTGCCAGCAATATGAATAGTTGGAAACTTGTTTACTTCCATTTGTAATCCAGCCAATAAATTCAAGATATTAGTTAAATCAGCTCTAAAAGCTATAGAACCAATACGTTGAAACATAGGGAGTCTTGAAAACAGAAAATCCAACGTAGCTGCATACCTTTCGGAAGCCATAAGCATAAAGTTATTGAACTTTAAAAGTGTAGGTAATAATTCCACACTGACGTTCTTCATTTCCAGGTTTAAAACGCCATTGTTTAGCATTATTTACAGCAAGATCTCTCAATTTACCTGAAGTAATGGTAGAACCTTGTAATTGAAATTTAGCTTCGGTAACATTACCATCTTTATCCAGACAAATAGCCACTATAACACTACCCCTATTATTGGAATCATCTTTTAAGATAGGTGAAGAAACGACCCCTCTACCCCCAAGACCACCGCCAACCATACCTGTTCCTGTTGAAATACCTTCTTCCACTTTCCCATTTTCATCCCCATTTACCTGACCACCTTTTCCAGATTTACCTGAAGTTCCACCGGAACCTTTTTTAATATTTTTAATCAACTCTGCAGCTTCTTGCTCTTCCCTTTTATTGGCCTCCTCTCTTTCTTTGGCGATTTTAATTCTTTCTGCCGTCTCCTGTTTTTCCTTTAAATCTCTTTCCTCTTTTTCTTTTTTCTCTATGGCTTTTTTCCTATTAATTTCCAATTCCTGATCAGAAACAAGAGGTTCAGTTGATTTAACTTTTTCTTTAGGTTTTACTTCTTCCTTAGGTTTAGGCTCTGGTTTTGGTTCTTCCTTTTGTTCAACGGGTGTTGGTTCTTCCGGACCTCCTGGTTCAATCGGACCCGTTCCTTCATCGGGATTTCCTAAAGCGATTAAAATACCATCCTGACCAGGAGGAGGATCAGGATATTTCAACAAAGGAAGCATTAGCAGGATAATAGTTGCTACATGGAATAAAAAGCTAAGCAACATTGCCTTTCTTCTTTCTTTCTTTTCCTTTTCGACATGCAAAGCCTGCATAAATTTATATTTAAAGGCAAAAAATAAATTCTTATTCTACTGGAGCAGTGGCTAAAACCCCATTTATCTGAAGTCTCAATGCGATATCCATAATAGCAACGACATGTTCAACTGGTGTTTCTTTTTCAGGTTGAATGACGAAACTAAAATCTTTTGGATTACCTCCTATTTTACTGCGTAAATAAGCTTCAATTTCAGGCAAAGATTTTCCTTTACCATTCAACTCAAAAGTTCCTGCTTTATAAATAAAAACTTCATCATAAACTTCCTGTTTAGTCACTTTTTTCTGACTTGTTCCAGGTAATTTAAGGTTTAAGGCATTGGGTGCAACAATAGAAGAGGTCAACATAAAAAATATCAACAAAAGGAAAATAATATCTGTCAAAGAAGACATATTAAATTCAGCTGACAATTTAGATTTTTTCTTAATGGCCATAATTAAACTTTATTTTTTTTAGGTTGGGTAGCTAAAATGGCCTTCACCTTCATTTTTTCAGCTAAAGTCATTATTCTGACCACTTTTTCAAATGGCGTACCCTTTTCAGCTACGATCGTAACGGTAAAATCTGGGTTAGCACCTGATTCCTTATATTTATTATTTAGTACATTTTCTAATTGTGCTTCTTCCACTTCCAAAGATTCAATTTTATAAACCCCTGTTTGATATATCATTACAGCAATAGAAACAGGTGCAACTGTTTTTGAATCAGATTCAGGTAAATCGACCGCTTCAATTTTCACTAACGTCGAAGTAAGCATAAAGAAAATGAGCAAAAGAAATATGATATCCGTTAGGGAAGACATACTAAATTCAGCACTAAGCTTGTTTCGCTTTTTTAAAGCCATATTAAACTATTTGAAGCTATTAGATTATTCGTGCAACATGTCCATAAATTCTGTCGTCGTTCTTTCCATCATATAAATGACTTTATCTACCTTTGAAACTAACAAATTATAGCCAACAAAGGCAAAAATGCCGATGGCTAAGCCAAAAGCAGTAGTAAGTAAAGCCTGATAGATACCTCCAGCAAGTAATGAAGGCGTAACGCTTTCTTGAGAAGCCATATTATAAAATGCCAGAATCATACCCGTTACGGTACCAAAGAATCCCACCATGGGCGCTGCACCTGCAATACTGGCGAGGGAAGATAAATTCTTTTCTAACCTGAAAACCTCCAGGTTTCCTGCATTTTCAACCGCAGCATCAATATCTCTCAATGGTTTACCGATACGTTGCAACCCCTTTTCAACAAGTCTGGAAACAGGTGAATCAGTGGCCTGGCATAAGGCTCTTGCAGCCGCGATATTTCCTGCTGCTACATTTGACCTTATATTATTCATAAAATGCTGGTCTATTTTTCCAGACCTATTAATAGCGCTGTATCTTTCAAAAAAGATATAGACGGCTATAATGGATAAGATTAATAAAACAACATAGATAAAAATGCCAATTAAACCACCTGAAATTAATATATCCATGGCGCTTTGAGAAGCCATTTTAGGTACCGTATTAGCTTCGGTTTCAAGTGTTGAAGTTATTTGCAAAAATAAAGCTGACCCGTTTAAAAACATACTCTTTGTTTTTCAAATGTTGAGATAAATATTTTATGCGAATGTAACGCTTTTGAATACGGACTTTGTATGTTTGAGCAGATAAATTGTTGGGAAAATGGATAAAAAAAATATCTGCTTAAAAAATATTATTTTTAGGTCTTCATCATTTCAATAACGTAATGTCCAAAAAACGCCTGAATTTAATTTTACCCTGCTTTAATCCAATTCAAGGTTGGGAAATAAGGGTTTGTAAACATTTGGCAAGCCTTGAAATGCAGCTGAATGACACTATTATAGAACCTATACTGATTAATGATGGCAGTATTTCAGGGGTAGAAAAAAAGCATTTCGATGACATAAAAGAAAAATTTCCCGCAGTACATATTATCCAATATGCTGAAAATCAAGGAAAAGGATTTGCGGTTAGAGAAGGCTTTAAATTAGCTACAGCCCCATTTATTATTTTTACGGACATAGATTTTCCCTATATAGAAGCTGATTTCATTCAATTATATAGAAAGTTACAAGAAGGAAAAATTGATATATTAGTAGGAGTTCGTCAAGCAGATTATTATCAACAAACACCTTGGTACAGGGCATTCATATCTAAATTACTGAAATATATTATTGGTAACTTTTTAAACGTAAAAATTACGGATACACAAGGTGGGCTGAAAGGGTTCAGTCAGCAGGGTCGACAGATTTTATTAAAAACAAGCATTAATCGATATCTTTTTGATCTGGAGATTATAAAAATCGCATCCAATACCAAAGGAATAAAAATGGAGGCTATGCCCGTTGAACTTCGCAAAGATGTACAATTTGCCTCTTTAAGTATCGTAATTATTAGAAGGGAATTTTTAAATTTATTAAAAATATTTTTTTCGAAAAATACCTAGCAGGCCATAGCTTTATATGAAAATGCTTTGTATTTTTGTGATTAGCGAAAATTCGCTCATTTTTAACCAAATGAATTAAATCGATGGGGATGACAAAAAGAATAAGAAAAGCAGCTGTGTTGGGTTCCGGCGTTATGGGCTCAGGTATTGCTTGCCATTTGGCAAATATTGGAGTGGAAGTCTTACTGTTGGACATCATTCCCAATCATTTGACTGAAGATGAAAAAAAATCACCTAAGTCAAGAAATAAAATAGTTGATCAGGCACTCCTTGCTGCCATCAAATCAAAACCAGCATCGTTATATGACAGTTCTTTTGCTAAAAGGATTAAAACGGGGAATTTTGAAGATGATTTTTCAAAAATCAGCGATTGTGACTGGATTATTGAGGTTGTCGTAGAAAGACTCGATATTAAAAAGGAAATCTTCGCTAAAGTGGATACTTTTAGACGAAAAGCTTCTCTTATTACCAGTAATACCTCTGGAATTCCTATTAATTTAATGAGTGAAGGTCGTTCCGAAGATTTTAAAAAGCATTTTTGTGGCACCCATTTTTTTAACCCGCCACGCTATTTGAGATTGCTTGAAGTGATACCTACGAAGGATACGCTTCCAGAAGTTATAGATTTCTTTATGCATTATGGAGATCATTATCTTGGAAAAACGACTGTTTTATGTAAAGATACCCCTGCTTTTATTGGCAATAGAATAGGTGTTTTTGCTATGGCCAAAGTGTTTCAACTGACTTCAAAATATAATCTACGCATTGAAGAAGTTGATGCATTAACAGGTCCTGTTATTGGCAGACCTAAAACAGGCACCTTCAGACTAGGTGATCTGGTAGGTCATGATACCTCCGGAAATGTTATTCGGGGTTTAAAAGCCAATTGTGCCCACGACGAACAAGTTTCCTCCTTCGAAGTTCCTCCCTATTTAGATTTTTTACTGGAAAATAAATTCCTTGGAAATAAATCCGGACAAGGATTTTATAAGAAAACCAGTGAAAAGGATGACAAAGGAAAACCTGTCATTCTTGCCTTAAATTTGAACACACTCACTTATGAACCCAGTATTCGTCCGGATATACCCAGTTTAAAGGCAGCTAAACAGATGGATGACCTGGCCAGAAGAATTAGGCATTTCTTTGATGCTAACGATAATGGTGCAGCCTTAATTAAAGAATCCCTTATCTCTTTATTTTCTTATGCAAGTAATAGAATCCCAGAAATTGCAGATAGTTTCTTTCGTATTGACGACGCTATTCGTGCAGGATTCGCCTGGGAATTGGGTCCTTTCGAATATTGGGATATTATTGGATTGGAAAAGGGCGTGCAGTTAATCAAGGAGGCTGGCGAAAAAGTTCCTACCTGGGTAGAGGAAATGATTACTTTAGGTTTTACTTCTTTTTATACCAAAAAGGATGGAAAAAGACTTTATTACGATCCCATTTCGAAGAGTTATCAACAAATTCCTGGTCAGGATAGTCTAATCATTTTAGACAACTTCAGAAGTCAATCCCCCGTTCACAAGACCTCTGAAACCATCCTTCATGATATTGGGGAGGGTGTTTTATGTTTAGAATTTACAAGCCCTCACAATTCCATAGGGGAAGGAGTTTTACGAGGTATTCAGGAATCCATCCAACTGGCAGAAGATGGTGGCTGGAAGGGTTTAGTCATAGGTAATCAGGCAACAAATTTTTCCGTTGGTGCAAATCTTATGATGATTGGGATGTTGGCCTATCAGCAAGATTTTGATCAATTAAATATGGCTGTCGATGCTTTTCAGCAAACAACCATGCGTTGCAGATACTCTGCCATACCAGTCGTAGCCGCAACCCAGGGTTATGTTTTTGGTGGTGGTTGTGAAATTTTAATGCATTGTGATGCAGGTGTTGTCAGCGCCGAATCTTATATTGGATTAGTTGAAGCTGGCATTGGACTTTTACCTGGCGGTGGTGGAACTAAAGAATATGCCTTGCGAGCTTCAGATTTATTTTTTGAAGGGGATGTTCAAATTCCTACCCTTATAGAAAAATTTAAAGCAATTGCACTGGCTTCCGTTGCAACGAGTGCACAGGAAGGTTTCCGTAATGGTAGCTTAATAAAAGGTCGCGATGAAATTGTCTTGAATAAAGACAGGGCTATTGCTTATGCCCAGCAAAAAGTTTTGCAGTTGGCAAGAAATTATACTCAACCTATTAAGCGTGAAGATATTACAGTATTAGGTAGAACAGGATTGGCTCCATTATATTTAGCTGCAAATGAGTTAAAATTAGGTCATTTTGCCTCCGAACATGATATAAAAATCGCAAAAAAAATCGCTTTTGTCTTATGTGGAGGAGACCTTTCCGGAACGCAGCAGGTGAGTGAGCAATACCTGCTTGATGTTGAAAGAGAAGCATTTTTATCCTTATGTGGCGAACAAAAAACGCAGGAGAGGATACAGTATATGCTTCAGAATAATAAACCACTCAGAAACTAATTCATTCATCAAAAAAGAAAATTTCATGGAAGCATATATTATAAAAGCTTACAGGTCAGCTGTTGGTAAAGCAAAAAAAGGAAGTTTTAAAAATTTCAGGTCTGATGATATAGCCGTAAAGGTCATTCAACATTTAATGGCACAGGTACCCGAACTGGATCCAAACACCATTGACGATGTCATCGTGGGTTGCGCCAATCCTGAAGGAGAACAAGGATTTCAGATTGGCAGACAAATCTCTTTGCGTGCCCTGGGTATTCCTGTTCCGGGTGTCACCGTTAACAGATATTGCGCTTCAGGATTAGAATCTATTTCTATGGCGGTAGCAAAAATACGTGCCGGAATGGGTCACCTTTATATTGCCGGTGGTGCAGAAAGTATGAGTCAGATACCAATGACGGGATATAAATTAGCTCCAAATTATGATGTTGCTAATAGTACCCCAAATTATCTTACGGGTATGGGAATTACTGCAGAAGCTGTAGCAAAAAAATATGGAATTAGCAGAGAGGAAGCAGATACGTTCTCTGTAAATTCACATCAAAAAGCAGCGAAAGCTATTCAGGATGGTAAATTTAAAGGTGAAATTGTTCCTATAGAAGTTACTGAGGTTACCGTTCAACAAAATAAAAGAGTCGAGAATTCCACCATGATGCAGGTAGATGAAGGGGTTAGACCAGATACTACCCTAGCCTCTTTGGCTGCATTAAAACCTGTATTTGATACTAAAGGCATTATAACAGCAGGAAATGCATCTCAAACTTCTGACGGTGCTGCTTTCGTACTCGTTGCGAGTGAGGAAATGATAAAGCTATTTAATTGGCAACCTATTGCCAGAATGGTTTCTTGTGCCGTGGGTGGTGTCGATCCACTTTATATGGGCATGGGACCTTGTGCCGCTATCCCTAAAGCCTTAAAATCGGCTGGTCTTTCTCTTTCAGATATTGATCTGGTAGAACTTAATGAGGCTTTTGCTGCGCAGGCTTTAGCCGTAATTAAAGAGGGTTGTCTTAACCCTGAGACCGTAAATGTTAATGGAGGCGCAGTGGCTCTTGGACACCCGCTTGGTTGCACAGGGGCTAAATTAACGACTCAGCTAATCAACGAACTAGGAAGGCAAAATAAAAAATACGGTATGGTAACTGCTTGCGTTGGTGGAGGTCAAGGTATTGCAGGTATCTATGAGAAACTATAATACAGATTTTATAAAAAGTTCAATAAAAAAAGAGGCTGTCCGGGAAGAAAGGCAGCCTCTTTTTTATTGTTCGTAAAAAAAAAGCTGTATAATTCAATTCAAACAATTTATCTACCTTGAAAATATAGTTGGCGCTTTAAAATAAGGAAACCAAAAACCAACTAAATTAATTAAAATCATAACGATTGAAAAAAAATAAAGGCCTAATAAAGCCCCTATGCCAATATGCATCATTATAATACAAACTATCCAGGGTTTTCTTAAAATTTTAACACTGACACCTATTGGAAAAAAAAGTTCTAACAACACTGTTGAAATCCC
>Ga0114973_10001604_pt1 | contig 16733 bp, 18 predicted proteins | sample M_140807_MF_Meta_FD_87025 | JGI IMG/M metagenome (GOLD analysis project Ga0114973, IMG submission 87025) | Freshwater microbial communities from Lake Montjoie, Canada to study carbon cycling - M_140807_MF_MetaG | ecosystem: Environmental > Aquatic > Freshwater > Lake | place: Lake Montjoie...
CTTTAACAACCTGGAAAAGCTTGTTAAGCCATTCTGACTTTAACAACCTGGAAAAGCTTGTTAAGCCATTCTGACTTTAACAACCTGACGTCTTTTAGAACTGATCATAGATCCAATATCAACTAATGGGGTTTTTTTATCATGATCAGGATCAAAATTAACATCATGAAATTTTAATGCTCTGGGAATTCCTACTTTAAAATCTGGTGTTTGTCGAGATTTAAACCAAAAAACTTTTTTATGTATATCAGTTGATCTGATACGATTATCGAGTACCATACATCCATAATTATCAGTTACTTGAGAAAAGACCTGATCAAAAAGATCAAATTTTGGAAAAATACCTGCATAATGTTCATGTATTTTTCTTCTTGAGGAGTAAGTATCTTCACCTAGTAAAAAGATAAAATCAAAGTTATTTCTAAGTTCAGGTTGAATACCAATTGCATATTGCATTGCTAAAATAAATGTCAATTGAAAATGTCTACCTTCATTAAATATAGATAAAACATTAGGATCTTTTAACCATAAATGTTTGGAACTCATACAATCATCCATAACTAAAAATGCTCTTGGATCTATTGGTTTTTTTTTATCTTTTTCTCTTTCCTTATTTTTCTCAATAATTAATTTTTGTCTATGAAGTACTTTTGGAATAATTTCTTCTTTGTACTCATGATGAATATATGTTGTAGGTATAATATCATCATAAAATTTAGTCATTTTATCTGTGGGTGCAATAACAGTCCCACATGGTATACGAGTTTTTGATAAATAATATAAAATTTCACGAATAACCCATGATTTACCTGACCCAGATTTAGCAATCATAGCAATTCTAGGATTAACAAACTCACCATTATCATTAACAACTAATTTTTTTAAATCAAATTTTTCAAGTTGTAAAGTTTGACCTCCAATATTATAATCTCCTAATGCACTCATTAGATATATTAATTGGTTAGATATTTTTTATATAGTAATTTATTTATCTAATTGAAATAAATTGGTTGAAAAAGTTTTTTACTATTTAATCTAATTTTCAAATCATCTTTAATGTGATTTATAGATATTTATTTAATTTAAAATTAAATTAAATAAATATCTATAAATATAATATAGTAATATGAACCAATATATTAATTTACAAGGAGGATCTGCACCAGACCCATATAGTAATTATATAATACCTAATACTATACCTAATATACCTAATATAAATATACGTAATATACATAATATACGTAATACACCACAACAACAAGTTATTAGTACACCAGCACCACAAGGTCTTAGTATACCAGCACAAGGTTTTAGTACACCAGCACAAGGTTTTAGTACACCAGTACAAGTTCTTACTACACCAGCACCACAAGGTTTTAGTACACCAGTAACAGGTCTTACTACACCAGTACAAGTTCTTACTACACCAGTAACAGGTTTTAGTACACCACCAAGATTAGAACTACCGCCGCCAGTAACAGGTTTTACTACACCAGAAAGATTAGAACTAATACCGTCACCACCGTCACCAGCACTAGATTTTAGTACACCACCAAGATTATCACAACAGCAACAACAAATTCTTAGTACACCACCAAGATTATCACAACAGCAACAACAAATTCTTAATACACCACCAAGATCACAACATCAACGACAAATTATTAGTACACCACCAAATCTATCATTCCCATTATTTCCATCTATAGTATCTGATGATATTCAAGATCATGATCCGAGTGAAAGACTAATATCTTCATCTGGATATCAAACACCACCTAGATCTAATATACAAACAAGATTAGAACCTGAAACACCACCTAGACCTAATATAGTTTGTGAACAAACATACTATTCATATTTAGAATTTTTAATGCAAAAAATATATACAGAAAGATCCAACAGTATAATAGATAAATTAGAATTTTTTGATTTAACACCAAATTCAGATGATACAAAATTAATTCAACAAATAGACAATCTATCTATTGAAAATTCTAATTTTAATACAGATAATTTTATAAATGGTAAATTTAAAGTAATATATGGATCAGCTATAGATGCAGGGGGTCCATATAATGAATATTTAAGAAAACTTGGTGAAAATTTACAATCAATATTTATTATTGAAGATGATAGAAGTACTAACTTAAGAAAACTAAAGTTTAATCCTGAATTAAATCTATTTAATTTAGAATTATTTTATGCTCCATTACCAACACTTTTAAATATTTCAAAATTATTATTTACCAAAAATGTTAATATTGTATCAAAATTAGAATTTGGTCATATTATTAAAGTACTAATAATAGACGAGCTTATAATAGATTCAAGTAATATAGATCCTAATAAACATACAGTAAATTTAAGTAGAGTTCCCGAGTATTTTTTATTAATGATTATTAAATATATACAGTACTGTTCAAAGAAAAAACATGATTTAACAGAAGATATTATTAAAGGTTTTTTACAAAATGCAAATTGTTTTAAAGCAACTGTATATTTCTTTGTGAAATTTATAGAAACAGAATTTGAACAAAATACAAAAATAGATTTAGACTTTATTGAATGTTTCAATATTCAATCAGATTTTGCATTTGTTGAAGCAGTTGATTGGGATTTTTATTTATCAGAATCTGCAGTAATCAGATTAATTAAATTATTCTCAAAGAACTTGTTTAATGTTTTTCAAATATATTCTATGCTTTATTATAATAAAAAAGTTAGAACTGAAGAGTTTGTTAGTAAGCTTGATTTTATTGGATTAACATTACCACCATCATCACAAATACCTTATGATGAATTTCCAGAAAAATTACAAGCTAATTTAACTACTATATGCACAAATTATGCTGATTGTTTAGATAAATCAAAACCTGAAACTAAGGAATTAATTGATCTTGTTGGATCACAAGAATCTTTTATCAAGTTAATTTTAAAATATATGTCAGGGTTTGATGTTATAGTTCCAAATACAAGATACACATTTAAATTAACATCTAATCAACAAGAATTATTATTTGTACATACTTGTAGTAAAACAATTGATATTCTTGATACAGCAATAGACTATACTCTTCATGATTTGACAGCTGCAATTATTTCGAGAATTATAGTAAATATTCGTTTTAATCGTGCTGGGTAGATATTTAATATTTATAAATAAATTTAAATTATTTAATGAAATAATTTAAATATGTTGGACTAAAATCTGTCAACAAATATATCTTGTCTTAATGCATTAATTGTTGGTACTTTTTCAACAATTTGTGTTTCGTGAAATGTACATACAATCCATACTAATGCAGTTACAAGAAGAGGGATTTTAAGTGATACAGGTTTTGATTCTTTAGTTTGTTCAATATATTTAGCATCCAAAATCATAATTAAATAAATAAAAACACCAGATAAAATCGCAATCAAATATGAATTCATAAACATTCTATTAATAATAATCTATATATTTTTTTTTCTTATACTTGATAATACTTATTTTTAAATTTTTCTGGATTGACATTCTTTATTGAATTTATATTTGGGTCATCTGACATTTTCATTGTTGTCTGACCTTGTTCTTTTAAATAATTTTCTACATCTGCAGTATTAACTGATTTAGTTTTATTAATTTCTGGTTCATTAGAATAAAAAACAGATCTAATATTTGATTTATTATTAGAAAATGAATCAATTAATTTTGATGTATTATTTTTATAATAAGCTACACTTTCAGACATATCATGATCTGCAACTTTTTCAGCTTTGATATCATTAATTTTTTTCAGTACATATGGAGCCGTTTTTGGTTTTTTTGCAGATTCACTATTTTTTTTAGATTTGGGACTTGCGTGACTTGCTGGACTTGTAGGACTTGTAGGACTTACAGGACTTGCAGGACTTGGTTGTTTAGATTGCTTTGATGGTTCGGGTGATTTAACAGTTGTTTCTGTGATACTATCTGTATCTAATGGATCATTTTTTAACATTTGTTTTAACTGATTAAGTTGAGCAACTACACCAGAACTAGGTGGTTCATCAAGTTCCTGTGCTTTTATCATCTGTTTAAGTACTGATTTATTTGCTTCACTAATTGTTTTATCAAAATCATTCTCTTTAGATTTTGGATATCCAGGTGTTTCTTCATGTAAATATTCTTTTAAAATATATTGAAGTGGAAGTAGTTTACGAATAGCTTCATGTATTGATCTTTTAATTGACTCTCTAGCATCTCTTTGATTTTTTTTAACATCAAAGACTGAAAATTTATGGTAAAATAGATAAGGATTTTCATAAATAGATTTAGCAGTTTCAATATAAGAAAAATGAATAAATTTTTGAAAGTCAATATCAGATGGTAATTTGATAGTATGTTTACGTTCGGGAGGTGTATTTGTAAGAACCATTATATTAGATTTAATAACAGCTAATAAAAGTTGTCCAAGTAAATCTTCACAACCAGATTCTTTTAAAATTCTTGTAGTTTCTGTTTCTAAAATTAAATTATTCCAGGATGGAATTTTTTTTAGAAAACTTTGAAAAATTTTTAACTCCTCATTTTCTTTGGAAACTTTACATGCCTCTTCGTATAAAGATTGTACTCCATCAAAAATAAAAGGGGATATTATATTAACCAACTGGGTTGTATATTCTTTTTTTGTTTCAACCAAATAATTCATTGTTAATAACTTATGAGTAGATAAAAAAATCATTAAATAAACTAAATTAAATGATTTTTAAATTGCATCACATACGCATCCAGTTGTAAATCCATTATTACATTTTAAATTAGTAGCTCGATATTTAACACCCATATCTCCAGAATTAATTCCTAAACGTCTTTCATCAATATCTATAGATGCAGGCCATCCTGAGTAACAACAACTTTTAGCACACATAACAGTTCCTGGTGCACTACTTTCAGTTATTCCAGAAAAACCATTGTTATTCCATCCAAAATTATTAAATTTTTCGAATTTGTTTGGTTTATTTGCTTTAACTAAATTAATTAAAAATAATATAACTATTAATAGTACTATAACTCTCCATATAAATGTATTATCTACTGATTTAAACATTTCTTAGATGTATAAATATATCTGAGAAATTTATTTAAGTTCATATGAAATAACAGGAAGAAGTAAACTTTTTACAATCCATTTTTTTGTTATTTCATCATAAATTCTTGGTTTTAAATATATTTTTATCTGTGTCCCCCAGAAATTCTTAATCAAACGATTGAACATTTTTAAAAATTCATTATCTCTTGCAATTGTTGAATGAAAAAAATTTATATCTAATGATTTGAATTCATAGTTTAAATCTGGTCCAAGATTATATTTATCAATTGCTAATTGTTGTATCTGAAACGTTCCTGTTGTTAATTCATCAAATACTTTAGATGAATTAGGATATTCTATTTTTTTAAGTCCATCGATTGCCTTGATCACATATATACCCTCTGGAGATATTATTAATGATCCTTGTGTTTCACCAGAATTATAATGATCTGCAAAATGATATATATCAGATATAGATGGAAATTCATATAATATTCCATCTGGTATTCTAGAACCAATAAATGGAGTTGGTGGATGTGTATGAAACATATATTCATATTCTTTTATATCTGGTAAATCCATAGGTAATAATATTTCCATATCATCTTTATCTTCTCGAGAAGTTTTTGCAGATACAATAATTTTTTGTAAACGAGTTTTACCAAAATCAAGTAAACCAAAATGTTCACTAAATCTTAAATTTTTTGATTTATCAATATATCTCTTTTCATAACCACCAGTTTCCATTAAACTATCAAGTAGTTGTAGTTGATTATAATCTAATCTAAAATATCTTTTATTATGTTTAATATACTCTAATCCTTTAATATGTTTTTGAGCGTGAGAATGACCATGATAGTGTTTAAAATCATATGTATGTGTAGGTTTTATAAATGTATTTGACATTCCAAGTCTTAAACATTAAGTAGATAAAAAATATATAAAATATATATTTTTAATTTATAAATTTAATGAAGTGACATAAAAGTAGAACCTAAAGTTGTTCCAAAACTTGATGATGAAGGAGATGAGGTTGAACTTGATGATCCAAATGATGGAATTTTAATAATCTTTTGATCAATTAAATAATATGCAATCAAAGAAATGATAACAATTATTAAAAGAATATAAAGCCAGTTAAGTCTTCTTTCGGTCTTAGCTTTTTTTTCTTTCTTATCTTTTTTAGCTTTGACTACATTGGAAGCAGCGGCAAGAGGAACTGCTGGACGAACTGCTGGACGAACTACTGGAGGAACTACTGGAGGAACTACTTGATCAACAACTGCTTGTTTAATTTGAGCTTGTCTTTGATCTTCCATATGTTCAACATAGTTATCTTCTTGGTAAATATTATCATCTAAACCATCAATTGGTTGTTCATTTTCAGTCAAGTAATAAAAACTATCTCCATTATTGTAACCTTCTTCTAAATTAGTATAATCTTCCATATTTTGTTCAACAAAATTATTTTCGTAGTATGACATATATAGTAAATTTAGATAATTATTTAAATGAATATTATTCGTATGATATTAATTTTTTAATTTTTTGAATCATATTAACTTTTTCAATTGTTTTGTCTATTTTTAAAATAGTTTCTAAATATTTTGCAGATAATTTATATTGTTTAGATATTTTTCTTATTTTATAATATTCTTCTTTCTTTAACAAATCATATATCATTTTATTTAAAACTAAAATATCATGAATCCCTTTTCCTGTTTTACTTTGTATTATAGATATATTTTTTTTATTAATATTTTTTATTGAAGTCTTATTCAGATCTGTAGAAAATGCAATATCATATGATTTATTTTTAAATGGATATTTTGATAGTTCATATGTAGTTTCACAACATGTATAAAATCCATGTAAACTTTGTAAATACCAATTTTGATCTGTATATATATTTGTTTCTATTACATCTCCCATTGATATAGAATTACATATCTTTGCAGCACAATCAAAAAATTTTTCCCCCTTTTCATATGATCTTGATAATATATTTCTTGGATAGTTTTCAAATATCATCAAAGGAAGTAATACTTTTTCTGTCTCATATAAACCCAAACATTTATCTATTGTTTTATAATTATCTAATAATTCTTTTGTTCCTTCAAATAATCCAATATCTTTATCTTTTTTTTGAGATGATGAAAAAAAACTTTTACATTTGGACATATCAATTAGTTCTTTCCCATAAGTAAATTTTAAATCTTGAAGTAAAAATATTAATTTACGAATATCATACTGTGTAAATTTAATAATATTTAGAATAACAGAAGAATCTTGAATATTAATTGATTCACTTTCACATATTTTATTAATTAAACCAGTAAGTTCAGTAGTATTAGGTGGAACAAAATTCATTTCAAAACATGTTTTTTTAATATCTGATATTAACTTTGAATGTTGTTCATTTGTTAAAAATATTATTGGAAATAATTTTCTTTTTTCATTTTCTTTATATAGATCTATTAACATATTTTTCTCTGTTGACAAAGTAATATTTTCTGTATCATGAATTATTAATGCCAGTTTTTTATTTGAAACAATACTTTCTATTGTTCCTGCACTTGATCCTGATCCAGAATTACCAGATCCTAGCAAATATTTACTTATAGATTTATTATCTTTTATATTAGATGATGATATACTTATTGGATTAAAATTCATTTCTTCTAAAATTAATTTAATTGTTGCACTTTTACCAATCCCATGAATACCAGAAACAATTATTGCAGATCCAAATATTCCACCAGGTGGTATTGGATTGTCTTTAAGAAAAAAGTTTTTTAACCACCAAGTAATTTTTTTAATATTATCACCATGACCAATTATATCTGTAACTTTATTTGGAGTATATTTTTCTAACCATAGTGTATTCATTAGTTGATTTATATGATAGGATATTGACCAAACTATAAATGTGTAAAAAAATCAATTTTTATAAAAAAATTGATTTTTTTAATTTTTGGTTCTAGTAGTAACTAAATTTAATAATAAAATGAACAAAATTATTGTTAAATTTAATAATGGTACTCAAAATGCGTTCCCCTATTCTGAAGAAAAAATATCTGTAAAAGTTTTAATTAAAGATATTGGTATCCAATTATATCCTGAAAAGTATAATCCTAAAATTGATCAATATATCAAATTAATTCATATGGGCAAAATTTCTTCACCTGAAGATGAAATTGTTTTTACTACTAATACAGAACAAACATTTCATTGTGTTGTTAAGAAAATTCCTGATGACGCATTTGTTATTGAAAAATCTAAAACAATGGAACCAGAAGAAGTACAAATACTCTTATCTAATCCAAAATTTATTGAACTTATAACACAAAGATCTGTTTTTGAACTATTATCTGCTAATTTAGATTCCCAAGAGCAATTAAATAATTTAATTGCTGGTAAATCTGTAGCTGTTTCAAAAGAATCTTTAGTTGTAAAATATGCCCAACAGATTAATGTTCTTAAAGAAATGGGATTTAGTGATGATAATGAACTCGCTGTGATTTTATCAAATGCTAATGGTAATCTTGAAAATGTTATTAATATGTTGATGAATTAATTAAAAAATAGTTGAGGAGTAATTTGATATGATTCAAATTGATTTTCTTCAATTAATTGCCAAAGACAACTTTCCCATGTTATTTTCTTTTCTTTTAATTTTTTTAAAAAATCTAAATATAGTTGTGATCTTAATACAAATGCTTTTACTTGAGTAAAATTATTTGCTGGAGATATTTTTTTTTCAGGAATTTGATCTAAAGTTGAATACCATAATAAAAGTATTTTCCCCTTTGATATTTCATATTTATCTTTATTTTTTCTAAACCATGACATATTAGTTGTATTAGTTATAAAATCTCCAAACACTATTAAACATTCTTTTGAATTTGATTCTATTGACATATTAATAATTTTAATTAATGAATTTATTTGTGATAGTTCAATTGCATTTAAATCTAAATTTACTGGTGTTGAATTTTTCATACTTTTTAAATAATATTTCCAAGCTATATTTTTATTAAGTTGTTGTCTAATTGTTTTATTAAATTTTAAATGATCAAATGAACTATATTCTATTTCATGAATAACTGGTTCAACATCCTCTAATTCAAGTTGTATATCTGTATATTTAAATTGATATTTGTATTTTGGACTAATAATAAATATATTTTGAAATAAATTTGTCATAATATGATCTGACATTAGTTGGTTATCTATTTGAGTATTAATTGTTGGGTTTGATAATGGTTGAATATATTCTGTTTCCATTACTTGATTTGTATCTTTAAAAATAATTTTCCATTTAATTGAATTATTTTCATCAAAGTAAAGTTGAACAGATAATGGATCTGTATTTGTACCGATACTATTAAATTCTTTACTCATATTTAAATATTGATTATATTTAAATATTTAAATAATTAATGTAATTTTTCAATTATCATTCTTTCCTCTAAATAAAATTTATTAAAATTTTGTACTGGTTCTTTTACTTGTACTGGTTCTTTTACTGGTCCTTGTACTTGTTTTAAATTAATATTATCACTTTCAACTACTTTTCTACCTTCATCATAACCATATTTAACAAAATGATTTAAAAGCGCTCTTTTAGTTATTATACCAGAATATTCAAGATCTGGATTTAGTTTTAAATATGTTTTATAATATGAATCCCAATTAGAAACTATATCTTGTTTTGTTAATGACATTTATATTAATAATACAAGTAGATTTTAAATATTGTAAACAAAAGATGATATAATTCTTTCCATTGAATGAACATATGTTGAATTTTCATTTGTCGTATAACCAGTTTCTAATAAATTATAAATTCCCATTATATCTATTTTTGAAAAAAATGTCCATGTATGATAATATGATATTTTAAATATTGATCCTGCCCAAAATTTTACATTTGGTTTTTTTCTTGATTTTATAATATATGAAGGATTTGGTATATTTTTATTTTGAATAGCATGCAAATATAAATAAGATAAATTATAATCATAACCTAAAAGATTATTAAGAGATGAACAGTCCTTTAGTTCAATATTATAGTAATTAGAATAAAAATTAGTTGAAATATCAAATTGTTTTAAATTATTATAATCAACAGGTGCTAATTCATCATAATAAATATTTGGAATTGAAAATTGTTCACATAATTGATTAATATGTTGTACATTTAATTTATCTAATGGTAGTAACCATTTGTTATTAATACTTGAAATATCATTTTTAAAAATCTGATCTAACATTTCATTACGCCATTTGATATCTGTTTTTGTGTGAATTTTAAAAATTTGATCAAAAGAATCTGGTAAATAATTTGAACAAATATAATCCAGTTGTAGTAAGTAGGGTCCAATATCCATTCCTTTATTTGGATGAAAAAAAATTTTATATTCGAGTTTATATTTTTCAAACAGGTTTGTTAAAATAAATGCTTTCGGTTTAAGATCTTCAAGAATAGTACAGAGGAAAAAAATATTATAGGATGAAATAGAATCATGGATATATTCAACTATATCACATCCAATATCTATAGACCCAACCTGAAATAGTATCAGAATTTTCATTATAAAATAATATAGCCATAAAAAAATATTTAGTTTAAATCAAAATCAAATAATTATAATTAAAATCAAAAAAAATTTGTCTATTATAATTATATATAATAAATGTCTAGTACTCGCAGACCCGATGAAGATAACACAAATACTAATGCTGTTGATGACAACGTTAAAAGATTATTAAAAGATGGCATCAGAGGAAAGATTCCATCATCTACTATTGCTGAACTTCGTAGAAGATACAAGGATGATAATCTTATTGACAAGATTGAAGAAGTTTTCTATGAAAGACTTAATGAAATTAAAACTAGAGCTCGTAAATTCGCCAAGCTTGTCGAAAAGAAATTTGGTGCTAAAGGTCTTCCACTTCATATCGTCCTTAAAGAATCCAAGAGATACAAGGATAAATATAACCTTGATGAAATTGAATTTGATGAATTCAGAAAGCAATACCAAAGACTTTTGAACTCAAGACTTCCTATTGAAGATCAAATGGAACTTGTTCCTAATACCAACATGGCACAACTTTTTGGTGACATTAACTCCAACGAAGGTATTGTTCTTAAAGATTCTGATTACCCAGTTCTTCAAGATATTGTAAAAATGTACACAATGACAAGAACCACCCACAGTTCTGTTATCCTTCAATCAATGCAATATGAAGATTGTGCTTCTGAAGTTCTTAATGGTATGTTTGATCCTCAAAAACACAACCCATCATGCTCAATCCACCCTATTATTGCTGCTATGTTCATTCCTAAGATCCAACTTTTCGAAGAACATTTCTTATACACTAACATTGCCTATATTATTAAATCCAAGCACGAAAGACAACCTCTTAATAACATGGCTGATATCAACTTACTTCACCACATGATCAATGATGCTGCTGATGTTGTCTGCTCTGCCGAGACTCCTCTTAAGGATTTAAGATTAAGATGCAATCTTCAAAACAATCTTTGGAACAATGTTCTTTCCTTAAGAACAGGAAAATTCTTTGATTGTGTTGGAAATGATTTCTTTGCCGCCATTGATGAATGCAAGATCTCATCTTATGATGCCCCTGATCTTCTTTATGTTGGTGATGAAGGTATTGTTCTTAAGAGATTACTTTCTGCTTTCTCATTCAGACCTCTAGTAGTAACCACCAATCCTATCTTTGGAACTTATGGTACTGCTAACCCAGTAAACTTCCCTGTTATTACAAACAGAGTTGTTGCTAGTCCTTTACTTACTCTTAGACTTCCTCCTAACAGTGGAAAGAACCAAATGTCTATTAACTTAGAAAGTGCTCTTACCCAATCACAAGTATACCTTGAAAATGGTATGTTTGTTCCTAAGACCCAAGAAGTAATTTTCACCAAGGGTGTTATTATTTTCCACGTTCCTAGAAGAACAATCAGTCCTGATAAAACCTACAAGAACTTGATCTCTCCTATCCCTCAATTTGATCAAATTCCTTCCCATGTTCTTAGAACCGAAAGAGTTAATGATACTCCAGTTGTTGCTGATGAAACAATTACCATTAGACAAGAACCTTACTACCTAAGATCTGCTGTCTTCCTTGAAACCTTCAATGAATCAAATGCTGAACGTGGTATTGATCAAATTGTTATCAGTACTGGTGCTATCATCAGAAAGTCCAACAACACTGTTACTGGTGATTTCTGGGTTTACAGTCCTAGACTTGCTAACTCTGAAACCGGTAAAGCTGAACAACTTATGCAAAGACTTTACTACAACAACCCTGAAAGTGATGATCCAATTGATCTCCTTTCTACCAAGGCTACTATCTTCATCTATGCCAAGAACTTCAATGCTTAAATTAATAGGATTAGATAGATTAGTTAAAATAATTTAATAAAATAATATTATTAATAATATTATTTTATTTGTTTAGAAACATCATTTGAAAGTGCTTTTTGTAACATTTTTTGTATTTTCATTTCTTTTGATTCCTCTTTTGTCTTTTTAATTAGGGGGTTATTTTTCCAACATAGAGTATTTAATTTAGATGTATATTCTTTTATTACATCATTATTTGCATTAAATTCTTTAAGTAAATTAGAAAAACCTACTATATTATTTATTTCAAGTGGATTATCATCCAAATCATTACATCTTTTTATTTTTTCTAATGTTCTCATTTGGTTAGTTATCATTTGTTTAAAAAATTCTTTTTTCTCTATAACGTCCCATCCATCACCAGAAAATTTATTCCCATTATAGACATGTATTTGTCCATCTTTTAGATTAGGACAATAAATTACATGATTCTCTTTTTTTTCTGGATCAAAAAAAGTATCTGCTGTTATGGACTGAAATGCTTCTCCTGGAATTTCAAATGCATTTTTTAGAACATTAGGTTTTAAAAAATCATATTTAATATCATCATAAGGTACTAGTTTGATATTATTATTATTATTTATATTATAGTTATTTTGTGTATTTGTATTATAAGAATTTAATATATTATTAGAATTATTTACATTACTTTTATTAATAATACTGTATTTTTTTTCTATTTTATCATATAAATCAATTTGTTCTCGTTTACACATTTTATTAATAATATGATTTTTAAGACCATTATATGATTCATAAATTTTAAAACAATTTTTACATTTAAATTCATTATCTAAATATTTAATTTTCATAATTGCATTAGTATATTCTTTTAGCATATCACGAATATTGTATTTTTTATATTTATTTATAATTTTATTAAATTTTATTTCACAAGATTTAATATGAACTGTATGATTCCATCTTTGATCAAATTTTTTTTTACAATATAAACATATGTAATTTACCATTATTATATTATTATATTTTTATTATTAAATATTTTATTTGATTAAAATTGATATAATATTTAATTATTAAGTGAAGATATATAATTAAAAAAAATTGTATTATATATTATTTTAATCTTAATAGTAGTCTACACTTAAAATAATATATATTGATTAAAAAATGAGCAAAATAGTTTTTACAGAGAGGGAAAATTTTTTTCCCAGGAATTTTCCGCAACAAGATATTTTTTTATAAAAATATCTTAATTATAATCTTAAATATATAAAAAAATAAATAAAATATTTTTAATCTTCACTGTAATATTATTTTTATTAATCTCTATTTAAAAATGCCATATAAAAAATAGGATATATATATTATATATGAATATCTTGTATTTATTTTATTTATTTGTATTTAATAATTATAAAAATGAAAAATCAGGTATTGATCATAGATATCCATTAATTGAAGATAAATCAGATATTTATAATATTATTGATATTAATTATAAGAAGAAATTATTAGATTATTTAAAATCTGATAATATATCAGTACATGATAAACTAAAGAAAATTAATGAATTTGATAATGTTAATAATATTAAAGCAATGAATATAACAAAAGGAGGACTATTGGATGATTGGAATTTTGAAATTTAATATATTCATATATGTATATATTAAATCTAATAACCTAATCTAGATCTTGTTTGTTGTGATTGAGGGATATAATAATTAACTGGTGCTGGAGCAGGTGTTGAAACATAACCACTTGTATATGCTTTACGAGCATGAGATGGATAACTTTGTCCAATTGCATCAAATTCAGCTGTATAAAATCTGGTTGGATTTACTTTTTGTGTAGTAATTGCTTTTTGTTTAGCAAACATATTTGTTCTATCATCTGTAAAATAATAAGGTTGGTAATTTAAATTAGCTTTTACTGATTCCATTGTAGAATTTATAATTTTTTTATCAAAAACATCTCCGCCAGGTGGTAACTGACCCTTTTGTGGTAATGATTTGTTAAAAGTTAAAGTTGGATCATAAACTGATGATAAAGTTGGTAAAAACGATTTTGATCCTACTGTTGATGTATTCACTGGAGATGGTAATGGTTTTAATGGTGAGAATTTATCACGCATATATTTAAATCTAATATCTATCTCTGTTAGTATAGTTTTAACACAATAATCTATTACTAGTTTATTTAAAGTGGCAAATTGTTCTTTTTGATTAAATGGTAAATGTTGGGCATAATCATTATACAATCCCTTCATTATTTGTTCTAAATGTTCTCTTTTTTGATCTCTTACAATATATTTATCACAACTATTATTATAAATAGTTTTTCTAATCATTAAATTAATATAATTTCGATTTATTTCAGACATAAATGTTCTATAAAATGTTTCTTCATCACATAGCTGTCCTGATGTTGAATTATTCAATGTATTTGATATTGGTTTGAAGTAATCCCATGGATGATCTTGTAAAAATAGAAAAGGGGATTTTTGTACATCACTTAAGTAGTTGCTTTCCATACTATTATTATATATATTAGATATTAATTTGTTAAAATATTTTTAATAACATCCATAATTTCTACATTAGAACCATTTGCTGTTAGTTCAGATGTTAATTTATCCATTTGAAGAACAGATATTTGTGTTTTATATTTAATAATTCCTATATCAACAATTTGTGTTTGTTGGTAATTATTTCCTTGATTTGCCTTCATTATATTTTCTGGTGATAGTAGTAATATTTTATTACCATTTGTTTTATGTTTAATCACTATATCATTTGATGTTGAAACTATTAACCATAACATTAATAAATTTTGATTAAATACTAAAGTTTTATTTAAACAATTAGATTCATAGTATAATACATTTTTTAGTCTTAAATTCAATTCTAGTAAATCAATTTGTTTTAATTCAACAAGTAACATTGAATCTGCAATTGTATTTATAAAATCAAAATAATTTGTATTTACTGATTTAAGTAAATAAATATTTTGAAGTGTTGGTAAAATTTGTTGATAAAATGATTTAGCAGATTCATTAATAATAGTTGTTGATAGAGATTGTAAAACTTTATCCATATACTATTATTAATTTTATTGTCATTTCTCTAAATAAAAATTATCTCGATTCAATTTATATGGAAAATATTTTTAATATTATTTTTATATTTGTATTAGGATATATTGTATATAATATATACTTTTTACAATCAAAATCTAAATCTAAATCAATTGATCATTTTAATGTAATAGTACCATCTCCAAGTCCAGCATTTGCACCAGCACCTATTGCAGCATTAGAATTACTACGATCACCTAGTCCTGCATTTGCACCTGCATTCGCACCAGCACCTGGTCCTACACCATTTGTAGTTAATATAGTTAATGGAGTTAATATGGATGACTATAAAAAAAAATATTTTTCAATTTTAGCTAAACCAAATGCTTGGTTATTAGGAAATTCACAAAATAAAGCAGCTGCACCATCTTTTTCTTTATTAGACATTCCTGTTATAAAAAATACAGATGTTTCTGTTAATGTTGTTAAAAAAATAAGTCCTGAACAAGATGCAAGAATGAATTTAGGAACAGTAAAAATCCAAACAGAATTTTCAAAAATATATCCAATTGGAACTAATTTTGATGCTTTATTTGATAATTATAATAATTTAATTTCAAACACAAGTATTAGTTTATTAAATGAAATATTTGCAAATGTAAAAGCAAAAGCAAATGAATCTAGTGCAATTATTAATTTTAATCCAGGATTTAAACAAGTTAAAAGTTTATATATTAAGCAAGAAGATGTTTTTGATTATGCAAAATATTTTGTTTCTATAATGAATTCAGTTGCAACTGTAGGAAATTCTTTTACTTTAATAAAAGTAAATCCAATTTCAAAAGAACAATATGAAAATCAACTACGAGTTAATTTTACAATTGAATCAAAATACCTATATCCTAAAGCAGCAAATTCTAGTTTAGAAATTGCTCCATCAGATTTTACAATCCTAATAAATGTTGTAATGTTATTTGAAAAAAGTCTAACAAATTCAAATTCAAGCACCTATTTGGAAACATTTGCAATTTTAGGACTAAGTAATTTTGGATTTTTAGCTGGTTATACTAAATCTAAAAAATAATTGACTTTAACAAGCATCTATTTTCAAGATCGTGAAACTCACTTGAAAATAATTGACTTTAACAAGCATCTATTTTCAAGATCGTGAAACTCACTTGAAAATAATTGACTTTAACA
>Ga0114973_10001605_pt1 | contig 16728 bp, 16 predicted proteins | sample M_140807_MF_Meta_FD_87025 | JGI IMG/M metagenome (GOLD analysis project Ga0114973, IMG submission 87025) | Freshwater microbial communities from Lake Montjoie, Canada to study carbon cycling - M_140807_MF_MetaG | ecosystem: Environmental > Aquatic > Freshwater > Lake | place: Lake Montjoie...
CATGAGACGCTAGTGGCAGGGTCACAGTCGGCGAATGGATATTCGAACTTTTACCAGCAGCCTATTAAGTTCTCGATACCTGGCACACAGGTCATAGGGGCCTATTCCAATCCCTACGTGTTTCAGCATGTGCTACCAGGGGGAATCTCGTACCTCACAAATCTGGGCTTTCGGTCACCAAACCTAAATACGTATTTCGCTTCCACAAACTCGTATTTCTTAACGGTTCAGAATCTGTCATTCTAAGACAGAGATGGCAGCCAGTCTAAAAACGCTGGACACTGATGTCATTACACTCCGACAAATTAATGTTCGGTCTGCCACGAATGGATATATTCCCGCATCGAATGTTCTGATTTCAGATGGAATCGGAAATGGATATTGGAACTCGGTGAGCTCTATTCTCCCCAAGGCCTACGATACTCTTATTGATGTGAACGGGTCTACCATGAATGCCAATACGATTGGGACTTCCGTACAATATAGGACGATTGGTGTTGGGGGACTCTTTGGGGCCTTTGTGAATGAACCGGCGAGTACGTTCACATTCAGTAATGCCTACCCGAACGTGCTTGTAGCGCAGAATACCGTCCCTTTCGTATCGCGAATTGCTGCGCAGACTGTGCCAAATGGGCAGAATATTACCATGTCGACGTCTCAATCCACGCTCAAGTTCATTGGCGTGGGTGATATACAGCTCTCAACTATTACTGACCTGAGGACAGTCTTCTTTTCCATCAGTAGTTTTACGGCGAGTGGATACGCTGACCTTTCTGCTGTGGCTCGTTCTTGGCCTGGATACAACTACAGTACTATTTCCACGAACGCTGGGTATGCCAGTTTCACAAGTAGTATTCCTATTTCCACCTTTTACGATGTAGATGAGAATAATGGATATGGCTGGAATTGGACTCCAAATACGGGGTCAAATCTTCGTGCTTCTACGGTCGAGTCGTATCCTGCCTATTCTACTGGCGATGTGTATTTCAGTACAGTGAGTTTCACAATGGCCCCCTTCTTGCGATACATTCAGCCGAATTCTACCACGCGTATGTTCTTGGAAGTGAATCCTAATTACCTGCTTCCACGTCTGTATTTGGGTACGAGCCCCCCCTATTCACTGCTGAAGGAGTTTTCCACGTTTATTCAGTATGAATCGGCAAGTGGTCGTCAGATTCTGGCAAAGGCGTCGCAGGGGACGTATATGACATCGCAGTGCTCGAATGCGTATACTTCGAACTACTTCAACACACCATTGAAACTGGAGCTTGATACGGCGGTTCTTACAAGCAATGCCGCGGTGGACGGTCCCTATGGAGCGTATTATACATTGTACCACAGAATTCCGGGTGGAATGGCGAATCTGATACCAGATGGATATTGCGGCTATTCATTGAGTACGAGGGGTGGGTTCAGTAATTCTTTAGGAATCACTATAGATAACTATACACCCACGAGTAATGCAGTCTTTCTACACGTGTATAATCAGTCTGGAAATGCGCCCCCGATGCCTGGGCCCTAAGGACACTTTCGCAAAAAGTCCAGCTCTATTAGAATGTTTGGTTTGCTTCTTCTAGTGGGGCTTTTTGTCGCCTTAACCCCCGGTATTCTTTTCAAGTTGAAGGGCCCTAAGATGGTGGTGGCAACTGCGCATGCGCTTCTTTTTGGCATTGTGGCCTACGTTGTTTCCGTGTATTTTATGAGCTATGATGGATTCCAGACTGGTCCTACGCCAATATGCCCAAGTGGAACTACATTTAGTTCTTATACGAAATTATGTACAAGTCCTGTTGTTTGTCCCAGTGAGCATACATACAGTCAGCAAACAGGGAGATGTATTAAAAGTTCAGGGCCTAAACAGAAACCTAGTTGCCCTGCTGGTTTAATTCAGGACAGTGGAATGTGTTTTGAATTTATTGAGGCTAATTGCCCTGGCGGTGGCAGAACAGATGGTGATTCTTGTGTAATTGAACCAACCTCCTGTCCTGAGCCCTATGTACTTACCAGGGGTGATTGTATCGCCCCTACACAAACAACAACATCATTAATGCCAAAAATCATGAAACCAGTTTTCGCTAAAAAGGTAGCAACTGTTGCTAAAAAACCTACCTTACTATCTTCTATAGCTGATAAAAATGGAAATATGATTAACGTTGGTTCGATTGCGGCATGTACTGGCCCGAAAGGCATATTTAATATTACAGTTACACACATCGAATCACACCCTGGCTCTACCACACTACCTGCGTATAGCATAGTACGTGGCACTGAAAATGATATTAAACGAGGTTTCAATATCACTTCGTGCGTTGCGGCAAGCGGAGGTGAATCTACCTCGATTTTTGGTTAAAACTGTTAAACAGTACAAAAAATCCTGCTCTAGTAGAATGTTTGGACTGCTTGTTCTTGTGGGACTCTTTGTCGCTTTAACCCCTGGTGTTCTTTTCCGGCTGAAGGGCTCAAAGAAGATGTCGGCTGCCATGCATGCGGTTCTTTTTGGCGTTGTCGTCTACCTTGTTTCGATGTATGGTCCTGGGTACGGTCTGAGCTTTGAGGGGTTCCAGGCTGGTCCTTCACCATGCCCTGGTGGAACTACATTTTCTAATGGTAAATGCCTTCTTAAAGGATCATGTGTTACAGGAGGAACGCTCGTTGGTGGAAATTGTGTTCTTAGACCACCCACCTGTGCCACAGGGACTTTAGTTGATGGACAATGTATTAATAAACCAATCTGTCCCACTTTTGCTAAGAGTGGTCCTGACGCTGATGGCAACTGTAATATTCCTCTAGGCTGCCCTCAAGGATTTAGGTTGTCTGGAACCACATGTCTTCCTAACTCTGGTAATACTACCATGCCTGACGTTTCTATGGCTCCGACTACAGGTATGCCTATCGCTTCAGGGCTCGGCCGTGTGGAAGGCCCTGTGCATACCTCTACGAATCCCTGGGGTGCTACTCAGCCTATGAATCAGCCTATGAATCAGCCTATGCCAACAATAGCCCCTACAATAGCACCTACAGGTCCCCCACCACAATGTCCATCTACACATACATTTACTAGAAATACTGGTAGTAATCTTGCAAATTATGGCCAGAATATAACTACTGCATTATGTCTTTCAAGCAATTTTCCTCCTGTTGTACCAACCTGCCCCTTTGGTAAATTAGTTGGGAATATATGTGTTCAGTAAATTAGTTGGGAATATATGTGTGTAAAAATCCACCATAATCTCCACACAAAGAATCCAAACCCTCTAGTAGAATGTTTGGACTCCTTGTTCTAGTAGGACTCTTTATCGCTTTAACCCCTGGTGTTCTTTTCCGGCTGAAGGGCTCAAAGAAGATCTCGGCTGCCATGCATGCGGTTCTTTTTGGCGTTGTGGTTTACCTTGTTTCGATGTACGGTCCTGGGTACGGTGTGAGCTATGAGGGGTTCCAGTCCACTAGTCCGGCTTGTGAGGGAACGAGTACATTTATGAACGGTATGTGTGTTGCTACAACTCCAGCAATGTGTAGCTCTGGAGAATTAGGCCCTCGGGGGAAGTGTTATCTGAGTGGGAAAGTTGTTGGTGTGCCAGTCTGCCCTACTGATATGCAGAGGGAGGGTGGCGTCTGTACCGCCTCTACGCCTGCAGCCTGTCTTGCAGGATTTAATTTAACTAGCGATGGGATGTGTGAGAATAAGATGAATACTGCCACAAGCGCCGCACCTGGTATTGCTGCTGGGTCAGAGGTTATTTGTGGTGAAGATTTTAATAGAGTATTTAAGATTATATCCGTAAATCCCAATAAATCTCTAACCGTCACTGATGCGTCCAATAGGCAGCCAGGAAAAATGGATGTGGATACATCACGATGTGTTGCAACATCAAACTATATTAGTAAACAAGCAACATGCTCTAGTACTTCTAAGAAACTTATTGTGTTAAAAATAAGGCCGGATGCTAGTATGGAGGTATACCCTAAAGAAAATCGCAATAGCGTTACCGTAACGTCGCCAGGGGATTGTAGAGTAGAATCCACAGTATTTGGAGCTATTACATCTGCCATTACTGGTAAGTAGTACCCTCCCTCTTACCCAACTCCTCCGCCCACGCCTCCAACTTCCCCCCGACAATCGCCGTGGGCCTATAAGGCCATGGACTCAGATAAACCGCGTTTGACCATGACCCAGCTCGTCTCCATCCCACGCCCTCTTTACAAACTTTCCGAAAGAATCGCTGACCTTCAGTATTCTCCGCAAAGTTCCCCCGGATCTCCACCTGTCTTCTCTTTTCTTCCGGCGTTGTTGCCACAGGCCATTCCGCCTCCAGTTTCTCACAAAGAGCCGTGTACCATAAAAGACACTCATGAAGACGCCACACCGTCGCCTGAAAGGTAAATGCGTAGGTATCCGTGGGGGCTATTCGGGCCCAGCGCTCGGAAAGTACCACTCCACCCGGCCCGGGGCAGGGCATCAGCCTCACATTCGTATACTCGTTTAGGAGTTCGAGGGCTTCGTCGATGGCTTCGTAGTTGGGAGTACGGTCTAAAAGGAAATCCTCTTGGACTGGGAGTACATAGTCGTAGCGTAAGGCAAGTGCGGCCAGGGCAGCTCGTCGTGAATCGAGGAATCCTGCGTCAGCCTTGTTCAGAGGAATCAGCTCGACACCCATGGCCGCCACTTGGCGGCAAATAGGATGGTCAGGCTCTTCGGTTGCCAGAAAGAGTGGCATTTCCAGGGCGGGCGCGTAGCGCTTCACAAGAGTGAAATGAAGTGGTAAGAGATAATAATATTTCGGCGTAGAATTCACTAAATAGGCGCATTTATCCATCTACACATAAAGGCCACCAGGCCTAAGGTCCCCAGGACATGATAAAGGTAGGTATGCTGGCGAGAAATCCCAAAACAGGCAAGGATTTACGAATTATTAATTTAGACACATCTGTATGGCGTGACCAGAAGACGCTGGTGTGGCTCGACAAGGTGCCTCCGAATTCTATGAAGCGCTGGGATATGGGTGTGACGGATACGAAGTTGGCAGAGGCCATGATAGGCAATCCAGCTGATATTGTACTCTGCTTGAACGACCCTGAGGAAGTGAGGGCGTGGCTCGATGCGGGAAAGTGGTCGACCGCCCGTCTTGTTGTTGTCAAGAAGAGTTTCATTAATCAGCACTTTGATATGCTCCCGAAGTGGAAGATAAACAATCTCTTATGCCTCGATGAAATGGATGAACTCTATCCATTTGTAGGAGCCAAGTGGGATGGGACAGATGATGATGCCAAGGTGCTTGTGGCTCTGGCACTTCATTTCGGTCGTACCTTTCCTGCTGTAACAACACGCAAGGCCGAGGGGCTCACCGTGCTCGACACGACTGCTGAGCCACAAGAACTCTGGTTCGTCACACAGTATTATGACCCAGGAAAGGGCAAGCGCCGCACAGAGATTGATGATTGCTTACAGAAAAATACTGAATGTTCTATGATAGACCGCATTGTCCTGCTGAATGAGCGACCCATGGGTGTGAAGCATGCCAAGGTTCATGAAAAAGTCGTTGGAAAACGCCTCACATATGCCGATGTGATTCGCTGGATTTACGAGGAAGCCCCGCCCGATATTTTCGTCGTCTTCGCGAATGCCGATATTTTCTTGGATGATACATGGCGTCTTCTTTGGTCCACAGACCTGAGTACAAAGCCGAAATTTCTCGCGCTTTTGCGCTGGGATGTAGCGGGCACCACACAGGCCGATATGAATGCCGCAAAACTCTTCGGACCTCGCCCTGATTCACAGGATACGTGGGCCATTTCATCCAAGGCTGTGAAAGCGCTCAAATGGGATTGGGAGACACTCAACTTTCCTTTTGGGCAAGGTGGATGTGATAACGCCATTACGTTGGAAATGTTCAAGCAGCGATTCCTTATAGCGAACCCTGCTCTCACTTTGAAGACGTACCATTATCATACAAGTGAGATACGGACATATGACCCTCGTAATATTGTGGACAGGCCGAGTTATTTATATATTCAGCCAACGGGTCTTCATGATATGCGACCCGTGCTTGATTGGGGGAAGCCGGCACATACTCTGGCGCGTGAAGGATACATGCGACTCGTTCAAGGACCCTTATCGAACGCACAGGCAAAGACGTTCTGCTCTATGGTAAAAAGGAGCACGGATGATAAGCTGGCCCTCGAAGTGACTAGCACGAATATGTGTACTCCTCCACCTATTCCCATTTACGAAATGAACAATATCTTTCAAACTCGTGAGGGGCTTGTCTATACCTATGATTCGATTCTTGTAGGAAAGACAAAGGCTTGTACGGAGGCCTGGTCCGAGTCGCAACTCAGTTCAATGGCTGTGAGTTTATCTGTGGAGGAGGCTATCGCCGCGCCGTTGCCGAACAATGTGGCCGAGGATGCCGCAGCCTATGTACTGCATTATCTTTCCAAGGTATTTTTGTTACGTGAATTCGCCCCCAAAGCCGAGTTCTGGTGTCCCAAGGACCGTCTGTGTATTGAGGCAATGAAGATGTTCAAGTGGCCCAATAAGGAGATTCCTGTTTTATCTCGTGAGGACCAACAGATTTGGTGTAAGAAGGCGATTGTGTGGCCCTATGAGGATAAGTTGCCCTATATGGTTTCAAAGGAGGAGGTGGGGGCTCTTCGTAAGAATTTGTCGCAATGGCAGCCTATTGTGAATACGAAGAAACTTGTTCTCATTCTTGATACATGGGTAGGGGAGGAATGCGATGAAATGTTCGAGGGAATGGATGTGAAAATGATATGGCCTGGGACGGCGTTGGAAGTGGCACTCGGCGCCTTGAAAGGTGCGTGGGGTGTTATTACGACGAATAATCAATGGTTGTGGGCGCTTCCTGTAGGGGCCATCGTATGGGAGATTCAGTCTGAAATGCAGCCCAGTACGGCCATGTTACATTTATGTGCGGCGGCTGATTTGAAGCATCGTCTAGTGATTGTTCCTAAGGGAGCTCCTACGGGGCGTGATAAGGAGGTAGTGATGAAGAAGATACGTGCGGATGCTTCAGAGATGACGTTCGAGAAGCCGGCTGTGAAGCAGCAGGTCATACTTCCTATGAAGCGCCAGGACTTTTTCCAGCATGCGGGTGATTCCTTTCGTGAGATGGTGGAAATCTGGGGTGAGCGTGGATATGTAGATGTGATTCAAAGGCCAGTGGAGCAAGTATGGTTAGGAGGAGTTGGAGAGACGCTCTTATATGACCGCCCGACGCTGGAATGGCTCCAGGCATCGAGTGAAAAGAGTTATAAGCGCGGTCTCTTTGGAAATCCTGTACATGGGAGCTCTTGGACTTTCTGGCCTCGTCGTCCAAGGCTCGTAGAAGAGATGTTTACAAAAGGTTATAAATCCTATGAAGCCCGAGAGAAGACGTTGGTGTTCTATGGCCGGTCTGAGAATGCCGTGCAGCGAAAGAATCGTACAAGTGCCGACTGGGAATCGGTGTGTGATGACTTTTCACACAGGATTTCCAATGTAGCTTATACATATACACAGGAGGAGTATTTGGAGCGATTGGCGAATGCCAAGTACGGTCTTTGCCTAGCGGGATATGGAAACAAGTGTCATAGGGAGATTGAGTGTATGGCGATGGGATGTGTCCCTATTGTGGCTCCCGAGGTGGATATGACGTACGCTGAGCCACCTGTAGAAGGGCTTCACTATTTTCGTGTGAGTGGTCCTGAGGAGGCAAAGGCAGTCACACAGATAACGCCAGAGAGATGGGTTGTCATGTCAGCAGCTTGTAGAGATTGGTGGAAGAGGAATGCTTCGGCAGAGGGGTCATGGGAATTGACGGCGCGACTCGCAAAAAATGTGGATGCCTTTTAGAATGTCGAATCGCGATTTTAGTCATGTTACTCGCGTACAACAGAGGGCTTCACAGAATCTTTTTGCGGGAAAGGTGATTACGACCGTGGCTCAGGCGACCACTCCTGGATATATTGTAAAGGGTGGAGTGCCGGCTGCCAGTGTGGCGATTGCCACGAATATAGGACAGGCAGCGGCAGGAGCTACAGTGTCTCCTTTTATCCCAAATCCTATTGCTTTGGCGGATAGGGCTGGTACGAATACAGTGTATAACCCTACGAATGCTATCGCGACGGGTATTCGCAGCTCTTAAATTTCATATCATAGAGATTGTTGTCGGCGTCCACATAGAATTCGCGCCCATCTATTACTTGTTTTCTGACCTTGATGTGAATCACCTCGTGGTCAGAAGTATCAATTGACCCTTCTACGCGCACTTTTGGGCCTGGAGCTGTAGGAGCTTTTGTAACCTTTATAGGTTTAGGGACAACAGGAAGACTCTCTAGGACTTTTTCGGCAGAAAGTTTTGCAGGTGGCGCCTTTGCGGCTGGCGCCTTAGTAGAAACCTTTGCCTTCACCATCTCACTAAGAGTAAGACCCTGCTCCAGCTTTAAACGAAACCAGTTTCCTCCATAGACATGTGCCCAATCCGGTATAGGTTCATTCATAAGTCCAGCGATTCTTCCAACTTGTATGCCGCGCCCCTTATCGGGTTTCGAGCTCCAGTATTTCAACTTGTTCTCGCATGTGTCACAGAGGCTTGCTTGTGTTCTTGTTGTACATTGAAAGGTTACGTGAAAGGAGCCCCCCTGTTCAAAGGGCAACTCTTCACCTATAACGCGACCAAGACAGGGCATACCAAGCTGAAGGGACTCGCCCGGATAAATTTTACGGCCTGGTCCACCCTGCGGTCAAGCATGGACGAGCTTTATCCTCTTAGCGGCTTTATTATGTATCCTCAGACCCCATACTTACTTACTGTATTGGGTCTGATGATGTTCTTAATGTGCTTATTGGCCTACATATATCCCGTAGCGTATGGCACATTTGATGGATGGCTTGTGTATTCTCTAATCACTTTTATGATGGCGGCGGTCGTACAGATTAGTGAATTTGATAAGCAACGCAACTAATACACTTTGAGCGTCCGCGCAGAAGGGTCCGTGGCATTACACCAACGAGGCATCCAAAAATAGGGTACATTCACATTCGGATACAACTCATCATGTAACTTCTTATAATAATACTTCTCCGCCGTGTCTGCCTTTCCAAACCATTTATCCCCTACGATTGCCGACGACATTTCCTGTGTGATTTCGTACCAGGATTTTTCAGTTCCACTCACACCATCTGAAAAGGCCTCTTTTTTACGCCACAACACTTCATAAGGAAGCAACTTGCTTCCGTCAAATGCCCTACGCAGTAACCATTTCTCTGGAAGAATTCCTGGACGCCGAAATTCAGTAGGAATACTTCTGGCTATGGCAACGAACTGTTTATCAAGAAACGGTGTGCGTGGCTCGAGGCCGTGTGAAGATATAGAACGGTCCGAGCGAAGTACATCGAAATAATGAATATCCCTTAGAAGACGAGTAACATCTGCCTCGAATGCGGCATCCGATGGCGCGTTCTTGAAATAGAGATAGGAGCCCCAGACTTCATCGGACCCGTCCCCATTCAAGACAATCTTACAAGGAGAGTTCTCACGAATATATTTCGCCACAAGCCAATTTCCTACAGAGGCCCGAACAGTGGTAGTGTCAAAGGATTCAATATCGCGAATGACAGCGGGAATCGCCTCGAAAAACTCCTCAGGTGTCATCACAATCTCCGTGTGAATCGAGCCAATCCAGGTCGCCACTTTTTGGGCATAGGCGAGGTCTGTACTTCCCTCCATACCGATACTGAAGGTGTGTATAGGACCCTTCCCGGCATCTTTTCTGAGTTGCGAGGCCACGGCAGCCACAAGACTACTATCGAGCCCCCCACTCAGAGTCACGGCGATATGCTCATGGTCAGTCATGAGGCGTTTCTCGACTGCCTTTATGAAGCTTTCCCGAACAGCCTCCATGGCGACTCCCTCGTGTGAATACATAGGATTCTTAATCCACGGGATTTCATGATAGGCCTCGTTGATTACACGATGACCACTGTGGAAAACTTGGTAATGTCCGGGCAAAAAGACCTCGGGTTTCAAGCCCTTTAGCGATTTCACCTCCGAGCCGAAATATCTGGTCTCGCCATCCCATGCTGTATAGAGAGGTCTCACGCCGTAGGGGTCGCGCCCCACAATAATCCTATTACGCTGTAAATCTACAAGAACGAGGGCAAAGACACCGTCGAGGAGTCGGAAAAACTCGCTGATAGGAATATTCATTTCACACACTTTTGAATATAACTCTCCGAGAATCTCACAATCAGAGCCTGAGCGATTCGTGAGGCCATATTCGGCAGCGAGGGTGGACCAATTATAGATTTCTCCATTACATATCCAGGCAATAGGTCCCCGCTGCATGGGCTGCATTCCATTGGGTCCTCCATTCAGGGCCAGGCGCGTAAATGCCAGGGTCGCCGAATCCAGTTGAAGAATCCTTGTATCCTCTGGGCCCCGCCCCTTCAAAGTATCAATATGTGCAGCCGCATCACCAGCCCCTATACAAGCCCAAATTCCACACATTCTTATAAAGAATCTATGGCATCTGTTTAGATGGACCCAAGCGACATTCTGCGCAAAAAACAGGCACAGACCATTTATACCTATTACAGAATCAATACTCTGTCAAAACAGGCCGCCTGTAACTATAGTACTTGTAGTTCAATCACCGGCTGTGTTGTCACGTATCCTACATACGAAGAGCGCCAGGCAGTGAGGCAGGGCTCACAAGTGTGTAATTTGTGTAATAATACGGGCTGCGGTTGTTAGATAAACTCTTCCAACTTCTTCGAGTGTATGTGAAGGTTGGCAATTGGCCACTCTCGCCCCTTGTGTACAAGCACTGGATACCTGTTACCAGACTCTGACACCTGCCACTTGTACCTGAATTGCCCTGGTTGAAAATCGACATCGGGATTTATATAGGGACCGGGAGGGCCGTTGTTTCTCGGGTCCTCTCCACCCAGGTATTGTCCGTGTGCCATGGCATCAAACAGATAGGGAAAGGCGGGATTCTCGTACCAGGTGCGAAAGGCTTCGCTGGTTAGGTTGGATCCAGGAGGGAGGCAGGGAAGCAGCGAACAATCCTCATTTTCCAGCCAATATTCACCACCACGCTGCATTTCATCTGTGCGGCTTGGAGCGGCAGCGAGGCTAAAGAGAAACTGTTCGAGCGATTCGATGTTATTACAGAAGATAATGGAGAAGCAAATGTGTAGGAGTTTCTTATTCCCCTGTCCATGAAAGGGCGCGGAAATACCCTTACAGTTCTCACGAAAGTAGGGGAGCAGATGCTCTATACTGAAATACATGGTATTATCATTCTCGAGATGAATGAATTCCTTGGTGCCGGTTGAGACCAGCCAATCATAGAGTACAAAGAGGCGCTCGGTGGTATATCTCCAGAATCCTTGACGAAAGTTTTTGTCAAGGATTGTGGATTCGTTGAATTTGGCGTGAATAGGTGAAATAGGAATGCCCGAAATGTCCACCCAGGTTTCTCCTACCATGTATTTTTCCTCAGGTATCGTATTGGAGAGAAAGTAAATAGGAGTCTCAGGATTCCATCGGCGAGCTTGTTGGACCGCTATACGAGCATAGTCCGGAACTGCGTCCCCAATATGTACGAAAATAAGAGGTACAGGGTTAGACATCTGACGGATGGCGGGAAATCCTCCCACAGAATTTGACGCAGTGATTCCATACCACGCGAAAGATTCAGAGATTCTTCCCTATTGTATTTTTGGGCTTCGTAAATATGCCATAGGGCTTCGGAATATTTATGTTGTCAGCAAGGAAGACCCAGAGGAAGATTGTATTTGGATACCTGAGAGCGAATTTCCATTTGATATGAGTATAATTACTTGCCGAAAGCGGCAGGGATGGTACCTACAGCAGTTGATAAAACTCTATGCCTTTCGCTGTATTCAAACTCTGGACCATGTTCTCATATATGATTCCGATTGTGTTATGTGTAGGCCAGTGAGTTTTTTCAAAGATGAGCAGATTCTTCTTGATTGGACTGATGATACACCTCATATTCCATATATTTTACATGGAAAGCGGGTTTTACCAGATTTCAAACAACATGACCCTCTTATTTCTGGCATACGGGACCATATTATGGCGAGAAAAGATATAATGGAGAGTTTCCTGCGAAAAATAGAGCTTCATACAGGAAAGGAGGCCTGGCGAGGACTCTTGGAGGCGGTTGAACCTACAGAGCATATTAAATCCGGTATGTCTGAATATGAGTTGTATTACAACTATGTTCTTACAAACCATCCGAGCCTATATACTTTACGTAAGCTTGACAGACAATGGGTGACATCCTTTGCCGGCTTACAAACATCGGCAGACATTGTTACCTTCCATTCATGGACGGTTGATTTACATAAGAAGAGAATAGAGTCATCCAGAACTGGCGAAGAATTAGGGGATGAAACTCGGGCTCGCCTTGAGGGACAGATAAGTCCCGCACAGAATCTATAGGTACGAGGGGCAGTGATGGATACTCTTCAAGAAGCCGTTTTGTATGTTCATTGTTATGTACAGCTGCCCAGGCGCCGTTATAAACGCTCTCCCAATGTCTATGCGTGTCGACCCCATTTCCTGGAGGACACACCACCATTTTATAGGTACCGAGGAGCTCTATGAATTCATCTCGCGGGACTCTAGGAATGTAATCGACGTCTTTTAGGGTGGAGGCAAGAGGTCGTAATTCATCTATCCATTGTTTCCGAATAGGATTTGTTGGAGAGCAGGCTGTAAAAAGAATGCGCGAGCGCTCACACCCATGCTTTCCAGTTACTGGGGGGTCGTACGATAAAGTCCCACCGCGCCACATACGATTTTGCTCTGCGATAGGGATGGTGCGAATTCGCGGATGCTGGACAGTATTATTCACGACCCAGGCGTAGACTTTCGGATTTGCCTCCAGGAATGGTATGAGTACCTTGTAGTTGACTGGATTATCTCCATTATGACTCATAATAAGGCGGAGAGAGGGCCAGGTGCGCTGAGCCACGGCTTCAAGGAGCCCATCTTTTGGATAGACGAAGAGGGATTCGACTGATGAGGTATCAGGCCACTGCCCTTCTATGAAGAGTTGTCTTTCAGGCGGCACGGCAGTATCAATCCATTCGTGAAATTCCGCCTTTTTCTCTTGGTCTAGAACGGTATAGTCACAAAGACTTTGTAGGAACTCTCCAGTTACTGCAGGCGTCTCCACAGGAATATCGAGGGTCGAAAGGTCAAAGCTACCAGCATCATAGAGTATATCGGTCTCGGAGATTTTCCCAAGGTTGCCACTAGGAATCCAGCGTTTCCCCTCTCCAAAATAGGCGGCTGCCCAAGAAAAGGAGGAATTTGTCACAATGAGGCGTTTGGCGGCACGAAGCGTTGCGAAATCTTCCAGCTCGGTACCATGTTGAAAGATTGGGTGAAACTCTTCAAAGAATTTCAGGTAGGAGCGTTCGGCCCCTGTGGGTTTCTGGCAAACAATAATGACACGCTCGGGCCGAAGAGTACGAAGAATCGCGAGTTGGCCGGCAGGACTTGCCACGAGCTCTACGTCCCTGTAATCTCCTAGGCGTACATGAACGACTACATCTGTATCACGGACCTCTATTGGTGGCCTCGCGGTAAGAAGGTCCGAAATAGTGATTCCCTCCACAACTTCAAAGTCACTTTTCAGGTTTTTCAGAATCAGTTTCCTATGTTTCATAAGAGGTGCCGATTTCTGAAAATATCCCTGTAGAACAAGAACATTCGATTGAAAGATAGTGGGTGTATGGTAGGCGCCAATATATTCTGAGAGACTCTCCCACATTTCATCGGAAAGTACACGAAAACTTTCGGTGGGCATTGAAAATTTATTGATGGACTCATATCCATATTGGAAAAGAAGCGCGGCCACACACATTTGTATACAGGTATTTCCAATCTTCCAGTGCGAATAAAGATAAATTGTCCGCATTCCTTTCTCGTGCCAAGATTCCTTGGACCGGAGCTTAAACGCGCCAACAAGAAGCCTTATAGAATGGGTGAAAAGACAATGGCTGACCGTCTGAAGGAGACTATACGCCTTTTGAAGGAGCTCGAGCGGGTTGGTATCAGAGAGACGGAGCCGGCCTATAATGAAATTAAGGAGATGATGTCAAAGTGGGTGAAGGATGGTGTGGCGGCTGCCGCGAGTATTGAACTCGTAAAGTTCCCACGGATTGCTGATGTTTCCTTACCGGCAACAGATAATAAGGCAGCTTCCATTAATTTGCGGGTGGTAAAAAATTGATTCGGGGAATCTTTTGCAAAACTAGTATGAGTCAGACTCTAGATGAAATCTTGACCAAACTTCAGCCGATTGTTGGCAAGAAGTACACGCTCCCTATTACGGCTAACAAGGGTCGACCAGGTCTCTTCTTAGAAACTTTATTAGGAATTCCGCACACATCGAATTGTCTTGATTGTGTCGATGGAGAGCTCAAGACCTTTCCTTTAAAGAAGTTGAAAAATGGGACACTGGTGCCAAAAGAGACAATGGCAATCACAATGCTTTCCAAGGATGAGCTGAAGGAATGTGAGTTCGGGGCTTCGAATTGCTGTAAGAAGTTGGCCAAGATGCTGGTTGTCCCGTATTATCGTACAGGGGCAACTGTAGAGTATATGACTCCAAAGGTGGTTTCTGGGGAGACCTGTGCCGAGCTCTATGCCACCCTTGAGGCCGACTATAATGAAATACGGCGACAATTCTTGGAAACGGGTGTTCTACAATCAAAAACCGGCACTCTTCTTCAAAATAGGACAAAGGGTGCTGGTCACGGCTCGACTTCACGCGCCTTCTATCTTCGCAAGGAGTTTATGAAGCGTTTGTTATAAGAACTTCATTCGCACGTGATTCAGGCTTTTTTGAGTTAATTGCTCTTCGGCAGGATATGATTTTTGTGACATAGGGAGGAGGGAAGGCATCCTTCACCAGTTTCACTTCGGCATTGCTCATCAGAAAGCGGGGAAGTTTGCGACAGAGTTCAAAGAGGGCCTTGTGTGTTTCGAGGTTGAAGCCATCTTTTGTATAGCCCACAAAGGATGTGGTGGATTCTGGGGCATAGGGTGGGTCGAGATAGACGAAATCGGCAGCGGTGACGTTAGCCAAAGACTCACTGAAGGGTCTCGCTGTGAACACCACATCCTTTATGAGGTCTGAAACGGGTCGGATATCATCGAGAATCGTAGGGCTAGTATAATGTCCGTAGGGTACATTGAATCCGTTGGGGCCTTCACGATAGACTCCACGGAAACACGTCTTATTCATGAAGAGGAACATGGCGGATGCGGCAACAGAGCCACGCTCCTCGACAGGAAGGGCATTGAATTGTTTGCGAATCCAGTAATAATAGGATTCGGGGGAGTCTGCTTCTTGTAGTCTGGCGGGCTTCCGATTCACGGAAGTGCCGGTACATTTTGCGAATTCGTCTGTGAGCTTTTTCACTTCGGCTGCGAGTACATCCGGATTTGATTGTACATTCTTATAGAGTCCAATCAGATTTGTATTCAGGTCACTGGCATACACTTTGCCGGTCAGCTTTACAGAGCCGCTTTTGACAGCTGTTAAGAAGGCTAGAAGAACACTTCCGCCACCGAGGAAGGGCTCATGATAGTCCTTGACTTCTTTTGGAAAGAGGGCCATGACTTGCTCAATAATCTGTGTCTTTCCTCCGACCCATTTCAAGAATGGTTTCATGTTGCTATATCAGTGCCATAGTATATACTCAATTTTACAAGCGTTGTGCCTAAGCATACAAGGCGATAAGCCTTGTGCCTAAGCATACAAGGCGACTACCTTGTGCTTAAGGGTTAAGGACTTATCCGAGCACTCTACAGAATGGCCTTCCGTGCAGGCCTGACAGCAGAAGGAGCCCTATATGAAGCTGTAGCACGTGGCAATAAAGATACCTTTTTCCTGGGTGACGACCCCGACACTACACTCAATCCTTTTGAGAATCGCTATGACATGAATCCACCCCATATTCATGAACTCCGTCGTATTCCTCCCCTGAATGGTGCCGAATTTGGTCGTAGTTGTGAGTTCGAGTTTGAGATTGCCGGTGATATCTTTGTACAGCCTACGATTCTTATTGACCTGCCGAGCTGGCTCCCTCCTGTAGAAGCCGCTCTCAATCCTACAGCATCCATAACGGACTTGTCAGGAAATACCTATGGCTACACGAATGGAATTGGATACTTTCTTTTCAAGAAGATTCAGATTTTCCAGGACAAGTTGCTCTTAAAGGAATATTCGGGAGATGCCCTCTTTGCCTCTCGTACGTCGCGTGGGAATTTGAATACGGCCTATTTGGAAAATGAACTTACCGGATGGCACGATGGGTCCGCGGATAGTATTGGCCTGAATGCAACTCCTCGGCGGCTTCGTCTTGAGCTCCCCTTTCTCGGAGGGGATGTGGGATTTCCAAGTATTGCCATGCGAAGACAACCTTTCAAACTCCGCCTCGAGTTACGACCCCTGGAGGAAGTTGTAGAATGCTCTGATATGACAACGACACGTGCTCCGACTCCTTGGGGAATGACCATGAAAAACGGGACCCGTAGATTTCAGACTCTGGTCCGTACGGCAATCGCATCTCCCACCCTTCAATTGGAGACACGCCATATTTATACGGATGGAGAGACCCAGGTGACACTTCGCAAGAATCCTATTGAGATTCCTTATAGCCATTTGTATGAAAAC
>Ga0114973_10001606_pt1 | contig 16721 bp, 8 predicted proteins | sample M_140807_MF_Meta_FD_87025 | JGI IMG/M metagenome (GOLD analysis project Ga0114973, IMG submission 87025) | Freshwater microbial communities from Lake Montjoie, Canada to study carbon cycling - M_140807_MF_MetaG | ecosystem: Environmental > Aquatic > Freshwater > Lake | place: Lake Montjoie...
ACCATCTATTCCACTTGTTCCTGAAGAACCATCTGTTCCGTTGCTACCACTAGTTCCTGAGCTACCATCTATTCCACTTGTTCCTGAAGAACCATCTGTACCATTAGAACCTGAAGTTCCTGAAGTACCATCCGTACCATTAGAACCCGAAGTTCCGTCTGTACCTGAGGTTCCATCTGTACCATTTGAGCCTGAAGTTCCTGAAGTACCATCTGTTCCGTTAGAACCTGATGTGCCGTCTGTTCCATTAGAACCAGAAGTACCATCTGTACCATTAGAACCCGAAGTTCCTGAAGTACCATCTGTACCATTAGAACCCGAAGTTCCTGAAGAACCATCCGCACCATTTGTACCTGAAGTTCCTGAAGAACCATCTGTACCATTACTACCACTTGTTCCTGAGGTTCCGTCTGTACCGTTTGAACCAGATGTACCATCTGTCCCTGAAGTACCGTCGGTACCGTTAGAACCTGAAGTTCCATCTGTACCATTAGAACCAGATGTTCCACTTGTACCTGATGTACCACCTGTTATAGTTACTGTAATATTTCCATTTAAATTATTTGTTACGGTTGCACCATTAAAAGTGATTCCAGATACTGGACTAACTGTCGTTGTACCATCACTAACTTGTAAAGCCGAACCAGAACCTGAAGTAATACCTGTAACTGATACCGCAGTACCATCACTATTATTTAAAGTTAAAGTTGAGCTTCCACTATTATATGTTCCACCTGTTACAGTTCCCGTAAATCCTGTTATAGATAACGTACCTCCTGTATTATTGAATAAATTTAAAGTTGTTGTTCCACTATTATATGTTCCTCCTGTAATTTGCCAGTCAGTACCATAAAATATTTTCCATCTTGCAGTTGCATGTGTAGCCCCACTAACACCTTCAACTGATGAGTCAAACCAAGCATTAACAAAGTTTGTACCCGCAACGGTATCATCATAACACTGATAACCTCCACCAACAGGAACCAAAGAGCCTGCTGTTTCCGCAGCATTCCATAATGCAACGTAGTTGTCAATCACATATTGATAAACTAAGTCTACTTCAATTACATAAACAGACATACCCAATCTTCTTCTACCTGAAGAGATTTCGTCACTGTTAATTGTAACCGCATTTGGTGATAACAAAGGCACACCATATTGGTAGTTTATTGGAATGGTATTCCCTGAATACAGGATAGTTCCTGAATCTCCAGGAGGAATTACGAAGTCTAAATCGCTTACCGAGAAGACTTCCATGTATCCACCAATTGAATACACGCTAAAATTTGTTCCCGTATTATTGTTTAATGCGACACTATCTGGTCCATTTAATACAACGTCGGATGTGGGGTTTTGATATTTGAAACTCATTTCTTAGTTTATTTTTTTTATTCTTTATATTAATGTATTACCTTTGAAGTAAATATCGTTTACTGAACCGTTTATTCTAAATGTTGGTGATGTATATGTCGAGTAAACTCTATATACACCTGGAGGTATTGTTGAACCTGTATTTGAAACAGTTAGATTGTAAATTGATGATTGCATATTAACTGCAGTTAACGCATTCGGGTTACTTGCATTGTTATATCCAATCTGGCTTATTTTTTGTCCATTTGTAGAACCTGTAGGTACAATCCATGTATACCACGCATCTCCGTTAGTTGTTCCCGCAGAAACTTGATAAGTTTGGAATAGATATGCCGTAATTGGATTTCCGTAAGCATCATTTCCACCTGATACACTTGAAGTTATACCTGTTCCAATTGCTGGTGCATTTATTGTCCATCCTGAATACTGAATGTAATTATTCATTTGTGTGTTGTATGTTACAGGATTACTTGAAATTGCAAGTCCATTAGAGAATCCACGGAATACACCAGGTGAACCAACTGAAAGGAACCAATTACTAAATTGCGTATTTGCAGATGTCGGCTCAATGAATAAGTAAGCTGGTAAAGCTTGAGGTGGTGTTGCAGACGGTGTTTGTGTTGGTGTACTTGTAACTGTTGGAGTCTGAGTTGGTGTACTTGTAACTGTTGGAGTTTGTGTTGCAGTATTTGTTGGTGTTACACTCGCAGTATTAGTTGGTGTATTTGTAGGAGTAGCGGTATTAGTTGGTGTTACACTTGCAGTATTAGTCGGAGTTACAGTCGCAGTATTAGTTGGTGTGTTTGTAGGAGTTGATGTGTTAGTTGGTGTTACACTTGCAGTATTTGTTGGGGTATTTGTAGGAGTACTAGTATTAGTCGGAGTTACACTCGCGGTATTTGTTGGGGTATTTGTAGGAGTTTCTGTTGGAGTACTAGTAGGAGTCTCTGTATTAGTTGGTGTTACACTAGCAGTGTTAGTTGGTGTTACAGTCGTAGTGTTAGTTGGAGTTGGAGTTGATGTTGATGTATTAGTTTGTGTCGGAGTCTGAGTATATGTTGGAGTTTGTGTTGGAGTTGGAGTTTGAGTTGCAGTCGAAGTCTGAGTATATGTTGGAGTTTGTGTTTGAGTAGGCGTTCCTCCTGGTGTTCCTGTGTTTGTAGGAGTAGGTGTTGGAGTCGAAGTTTGTGTTGGACTAAAACTTGGCGTTTGGGATGGTGTCGGACTGTTACTTGGTGTTTGTGTTGGAGTTGTTACTGGTGGTGTTACACTAGGTGTTGGCGTCACACAATCTAATGTTACAACAACACCATTTAACATTTCTGTTCTTGTCTGTGCCGAATAAATTGGAGTTGTTAATATTGAATCAACATAAACATTGAAAGGCCCAATTGCATTAGATGTTGAAGTTAATCTTACAATATAAGTTGAACACCCTGAAACAGTCAATTGCTGAGCAATTTCATTATTACACCCAGGAGCAGTATTGGTTACAATTATGGAATATGTTGACATCCGCAGATTTTATTTAATAAATACCACGGAATATTATTTAGTAGAAATTATTTAATTAAAAAAATGGTATATTATTTTTTTAAGTTTCAATTGAAAAAATGGAACATGCACAAGATGAATCCTCAATGTTTAAGTTGAAAGTACAAGAAGCTTCTTGAATTGTAATATCAACCACACAAGATACAAGATTAACAGTAATTTCAAAAGAGCATCCAAAAGTACAATCAAGAATTTTAAATATTTCACAACCATCCGCATCAACAAGTATCAACATTATTTGTGGTGCTGTGTTAAAAATAGTTGGAATCACACTATTATATGAAACTGTCGGAGGAACAGGACCTGGGTCGATTGTTCCAAGCCATGACCTATTGTTTCCATAAACATCTGCTATGTAAACGCTAATTGGGTAACTCCCCCCTGTAATATAGTCAATTCTTACTTGTGTCATGTTAAGCACATAATGTCATAGTTAATAACTAGTTCAACAATAATTTCTTGACCATTCAACGAATTATTACCCCTACTTGTTTCAATAGTTATTTGATTATTTAATTCATCTATTGTTACACGCCCAACACCTGTTATGCTAAGAAGTAAATTTCTAATAGTATTATACCATAAATTATCACTTGGTGCATTAATTAAAGATGTTGCAGTAAAGAATGAATTTGTAACAACAGTTCCTAAAGGTTGAACTGTTACTTTGGCTGTAAAAATAGCACTAACTAAATCACAATTTGTGTTTCCTGCGGTTAAATCACTGTAACCCTCATTCAACATTTGTAATAATCCCAATTTTGTTGGTGATTGAACTTGGAAAACCTCAGACCCCATAACATAACTTTGATATGACGCATATGATTCGAAACAATCTATTGTCGCAGTTCTTTTCAAAGAACAACCATTATCATCTACAATTGTCACACTATATGTTCCCGCAGTTAAACCTGTCACTTGTATTTGTTGTGGATTACTTGGTATATTATCTGACCAAGTAAATTTGAATGGTGGCGTACCTGACGAAATGAAAGTAGTTATTGAACCATTATTACCTGTACCACAAGAAGTTGAATAAACTGAAAAATCTAAATTAACACTTGGACTAACGTAAACTTGTTCTGTTTGTGTACATCCTGATGCATCTGTTACAGATATTGAGTGTTGTCCAGCAGCAACATTTGAGAAAGTAACTGCAGATAACGTAGTATCATATACGTTAACCGCACCATTATCTAATGAATAATCAAAAGGAGATAAACCTCCAACAGATTTGGTAACTGTTATACTTCCATTATTTTGATTACAACTTGTATCAACTGTTGATGTAGTTATTGTAAAACTATCTGTTGTAAATAATGTTTTTTCTGTAATATAAGCACACCCTGTTGAATCTTCTGCCGCTATGGTGTAAGTACCTGAATATAAATTTGTAAACACGTAGGTTGTAAGAGAGTTACTCACTTTCAAGCTGTTTCCGTTAGGGTAGATTAGTGTATATACATAAGGTGCAACACCTCCATTAACCGTTATTGAAATTGAACCATTAGTACTTGAACAAGTTGACCCAACAGCACTTACATCTACTGAAGTAATTCCTGACGGTGCCAATAAATTTGTTCCCACACTAAATGAACATAACCCAGCATCAGTCACTAAGAAATTATATTGTCCTGCAGGTATGTTTGATAACGTATATGTTTGAGAATATGAAATTAATACATCACCTGTAGATGCCGAATAATAATATGGGGCAGTTCCTCCTGTTACTGTCAAACTTATAGAACCATCACTTGAAAAACATGTTGGCTGTGTTGAATTGAATACACCAAATCCTACGGGTGGTACATCAGTTACTGCAGTAGATTTTGTTAATGAACATCCAAGGCTATCTGTAACTTGAACTGAATACGTTCCCTTTGTTAAACCTGTAGTAGTACTTCCTGTATCACCATTATTCCAAAGATATGTGTAAGGTAACAAACCTGTTTGTCCTGTCACAAATATCTTTCCGATTGGAGTACCTCCACAACTTGAATTTGGGACTGTATATAATCCAAAATCAAATGGCATTGACTCTTGAACAATAAAGTTAGACGTTTTAGCAGTACAACCCCCTAAATCTAAAACTGTTATGTAATAGGTTCCTGCACTCAATCCGTTGAAATAGGCTTCAGCAACATTTGTGGTTGCCGAACTAATGAAAGTGTCAGCAGAATTAAATAAATAAAAATTTGTAGATGAATAATTTGATGTTGATGTTGCAGTTACAGCACCATTATCAAAACTACAAGTTGTATTTGCAACTCCTAAAATACTTCCACAAACACCACTTGATACAGGTATATTAATATAAAAGGAAGCGTTTGTTGGTAATGTGCTATCGTTTACCCTAACCGAGTAAGTTCCAAAGGGTAAATTTGTTTTTACATCTGGCTCTGTTGTAATTGTGTCTGTTGGAAACACTGGGTTTACCCATTGTACGGTATACGGTGGCGTACCTCCTGAAAGCAATATTGATATCGCTCCCGAGCTGTTGTGACTACAATCACCTGTTGTGTTAATATTATACCCAAATACTATAGGTGCCGCCATTAGTTTTTACAATTTATATTTAAGTTAATCCCCACATTTAAAGTAACACTTTCCTCTAAATTCTTCGGTTCACAAGTCATACTATTGATTGTCAAGTAATTACCTTGTAGGTAATAGTTGAAACCAAAATCATATAAGTTTGGTAGATATCTAATTAGAGCGTTTCTCCAACGAGTATTTGTCGGAACATCAGTTAATCCATATCCCGTATAAAACTCTTCAAATATGATTATATCTCCGTTTATTCTTAAGTCAACATACCATTGAGTTGATAGTGAATTTTGAACACAATCATTCAAAGTAAGCCCGCTTGAAGATAAATAAGAATTTAATTTATTCATTAAAATACTACTAAAGTTAGAAACCGTAACGTCTCCGTTCAACCAAGGGTAGATATAAAAATCAACATATTCAGTTGAACAAGTATATTGGAATATATTTGCAATTATATAACAAGGGTCTACAGGGACAGGAATGAATTGACAGCCTCTTTGTCTTCTATAAACAAACTTTTGCTTTTGTAGAATTGAATTTTCAAACTTAACTCCTCCTTGCCAAATTGTTGTGGCAGGAATCATTTGTTCAACAAGTTTTGTCCAATATGGACCGATACCTTCTACATAATCAATTAGTTTTTGATAAGTGTATTTGTTATTTGGTAAACCTACGGTCTCTTCAGACTCGATATACTTCCACCATAAAGATTGTAGTGTTGGATATCCTCCTGTCTTACCATCAGTTATATATTGTCTGTTTCTAACATTAATCATGTTTTCCCAAAATGTTTGAGAGAACTCGAAGAATGTTTTTTTCTTTGGCTTAGGGTCAACATAAGTCCAGTCAACTCCACCTGGTACAGGATAACCAACAGTTAAACCTGATTCAGGAATCGGATAGTCATATTCTACGGATTGTGCCCATACATCATATAAAAGACCTTGACCAGGATTTAAGAATAAATCTACGTTTTTAACATTCAGGACTAATTTTTCATTATCAACGAAATAATACGCGTTATAGTCACCATCAGTCGACACTCTTATTTTATTGTCTTCTTCTAACCATGATTTTTTATTATCCGTAATTTTTCTAAGTTTAAACCCTTCTGTCATATAAGGGAAATCTCTATATCTATTCAAATATGTTTGTCCATATGTGAATGGTTGTAATTGATTTTGTATGTCATAGTTTTGTCCCGTATAAACTAATCCAGTAACTTGTACAGCATCTGGACTTCTGTGTTGTGGCGTTGTTTCATACCAACCAGAACCTATTTGGAAAAAGTATGTTTCAGTATCAACAGGGGCTTTAGGATATCCTAATGCATCCATAGGATAATTCTCCAATGTTATGTTAACATCTTGATAAGTTGAGTTTGTTGTAAATGCTGTAAAGGTTTGTCCTTTTACTTTATAGGTTCCCCCAATTTGATATGCTGGTTGTACATCAACATATGTACCTCCTGAAATTTGTACCCATTGTGAGTAGAACTGGTCCAAATTAATTCTTTGGTCTGCAAGGTAAATGTGTTCATTATATTCAATCAAAGAATCAGGTGCACCTATCATTCTTAAAATAAATTCAACTGACCTTCTTGTACCTTTAGATTTAAAAAGGTAAGCTGCATTCAAAATTAAATTTCTGTAGAAGGCGTAGTTTAATTCTGTCGGAGTCAAAGCTCTAGCATAACCAGGATAAGTTGGTGTTGATGTGTTACCAAAAACAGAACTTAAAAAATCTTCGTTCGTAATTGGTGAAAAGTTTGAAGTCCATCCCAAAGTTTGTGATAGATTAACTAAAAGTTGTGATGGAATATCATTTGATGGATTATAGTTTACGGAGTTCATATACGCCAAAGCATCAATGAATTGTTTTACTTGGTCGAAACTTCTACCATATATTTGAAATATTTTTTCAACCTTTCTTCCTAACGTATCAAACTCTTTTAATGAATCACTTATCAAAAATCTTGATATTAGATTTGTCTTGAATGAATCAAGATTTACCGCAATTGCTTCCAATTGAGTTAAGTAATCATCAAACAAAAATGACCTAATATCTAAATTCCATCCGCCGTCTTTCGGCCAAGTTACTTGTTGATATGCAGTATAAAACTGACCATACTCATTTTGTTGTGGTACTTGGAATATTGCAGTGTATTCTGGTCTAACTAATCTATTAACAAGAAATTGTTCTACCTCATCAAAGCTTTCAGAGAAAACTTTGTCAACGACTAAATCATTTGGTCTTATTTCATATTGGTCAATTGTCGTACTTGCCGTTGTTCCAAACGGGTCCCCCGAAACTGTAAGAGATATCTTACCACTACTTAAGGTGGTTGATGGTGTAAAACCTACAACTTTGTAAATGTTATCGTTTATACTAACACAGTAGTCTAGAAAAGTATTATATAAGTTTCTATATGGAGAAACTTGAATCTCCCTGGCATTTAAATTAGTTGCTGCACTTATTGAATAATCAATGTCGAATGGATTAAGTAATCTATCAACTGAAACATCAAAAAAGGTTTCATCTAAATCTTTACTATAAACAATGTTTTCCGCTGTATATCCTGTTGAAAACTCTTGGTTTGTATACACCACATCCAAAGCCGCAGGAAAATAATTAATTATTTTTGTTACCGATACTTGAAATCTTTTTGACAACGAACCATACATTGAAAAGTTAAGAACTTGTGATACATCATAGTTAGGATAAACCCTAAATTGTGTAGCCATGATTCTTCTACTCTCAGCTAAATCTTCAATACCCATCGCATCCAATGTCATTGGTTCAGAAAACGCTCCGACATTAAATTTTCTATTAACCTTTTCGGTAACTGATGTTGTAAACTCAAAGTTACCTTGTGTCAATCCACCACCTTCAACAGTTTGTAAACCTACAATGTTGTCAAAGGCAGTTGCCGCTCCACTACCAGGTCTTGGAGGATAAAAATATTTGGTTGATTTTAACGTTGTCGGCATTAGCTAGTTATATTTGTAAAGTTTTTACTGAAATCAATATTATTACCTCTACTTTGTCTAACCTCATACAACAATGCGTTAAATTGGTCTCTAATTTCATATAAGTTGTATTGTCTGTATATGTTATTAGCTGAGTCGTAGATTGTATAGATACCATCATCCATAGATTTAGTTTGATTACCGTAAAGTGCAATCGCAAGAGATGATATATCGTATTCAACCATATCAATTTCTAATGTAATAGGATTGAAAAAAGTATTAGATATAATAATATCTTGGTCTGGCTGTCCAATATATGGTGTCGCGTTCGGTTTGTTTGTAGGTGATGATGATGGTGATAAAGTTAAAAATATTAAATTCGCATCTCCATCAACATATCTATATCTTATCGCTTTTTGAGTCGTGTTTACTTGGTTTGTAACTACTGGTTCACAAAAGAAACAAGATGTAACAACTCTGAAAAAGTTTGGTATTTTAGAACCATCAGGATTCAAATATTCAACTCTGAATCCAACTAATCCTTGAGGTACAAATTTGTTTTGGAATTGAGTTGGTACATTGTTAATGTCAATTACAATTCCTTTTACATTTGGTAGTGCACTTAAAACACCACAATCGGTAATAACTGTTCTTATTTGGGCTGGTCTTAAATATAATGTGTAGATTCCAAGTGCATTGAATTGTTCGGCTGGTAAGGTTAGATTATATAATCCACCTAAAACTTCAACCCCTGAATTACCACCTGTTTCAGTGTTATTGAAGTATGGTTTAAGTAATGTTTGAGCATCAAGTGTTGTTAAGACGAAAGCATCTGTAACATCTCTAGTTGGTGTGTAATTCATGATGATTTCAACATCTTCTGGTGAAACATCACTTGGTCTTATGGTACCGTATGAACCTATTGCCATAGTTTGTTATTTTTTAATAAATAGTTTAAGCTTTATTTTCAACATTAAAGAATCCATATCCATAATTAATCATATCTCCAAGATTATCAACTTCTCCAAGTCTTTGAACTCTTTCGTATGCACTGTTTTTTCCTCTTTCAACAAATACATCAGATTGGATTTGAGGTTGGTCTATAACTCTTAATAAAACCTCTTCTTTTGTGATTGGAACTGCAGTTAAATTATATTCTGTGAATCCTGATGATGGTTCAAAAAATATTGTTGTCCCATCATTGTAATCATAATAGTTTATTTCTGTAATTGTATACGCGGTATAAACATCGTTTATATCCGTTACAGCACCCCATATTTGACCGTTAGCAACTACAGGTACCCCAACTTGGAATTTTGGTTCTCCGTATTGTTTTAACTCTTGTATTCTCGATTTGGTTATCCCTGAAATTGTATATGGTACCGTGACATAATTTTTTGATGTTTGTGGTTCAACAAGGTTTACCGCATCTCCTGAAAATATGTAATCATAACTTACAGGTGTTTGTAACCAATTACCACCTGAAGGAGTGAAAAAACATTCTCCATTTGGGTTATTAATTACCACCTTAGTGTAAGGTGTTGTTATTGTCTTAGAAACATTTGTTATTCCCCAAGGATTTGTTTGTTGTAGTGTTATGGTATATTGTTTGCTTGCAGTTGGATATGTATGACTTAAGGAATTTGGTGTATATCCTGTAATAACTTGTTTTGCAGAACCATCACCCCAATCAACAACATATGCAGATAGTTCCAAAAACTTTTGAAATTCACTTGATGTATTGTATATGTTATACACATAAGGATTTTCAGTTGTCGATGAAAATATAAAATTTGTTACAACATCTTTTTGTAATACAGCACCATCAAATGGTGAATAATAACCTACATCATATGCCGTTTGTGTTATTAAAAAAGTAAGTGTCAAACCTGTTAACAATGATGTACCTCTCGGTCCACTCGAAACCAATTGACTCATTCCTGAATAAACCCCAACTGGCACACCTCTATAGTCAACAACTGTTAAATCAGCTTCAACATTTTCAGGTGATATAATGAATTTGTAGTAATCTTGTGACATACTATGGGTTTACATATTCAAACCATTTTATGGGTATTGTTGTCCCTACTCTTTGGTCTTTGGTATTAAAAACTTGATATGTGTGGTTCACATAATCTAGTTCAACTCTATAATAGAAATATTGTGTACTATCAAAAGAATACTTATCTCCACTAATAAGAGCCTGTGGACCATTTGTTAAATCCACTGGGTCCGTTGTTTTACCTGTCATCATTTTAGTAAACTGACCTGTCTTAGCATTGTAAAATTTGGCAGTCATATAAAATGTTTTGATATCCAAAAAGTTCCTTTTCTTTAACCAATAGATGAAAAAACCTTCTTTGTCACCGACATAATTCAAAACAAACTTCGGCTTCTTAATTGTAACAGGCGTTCTTTGCATCATCGCATCCATCTTCAATCCCTGTTGTGTTGGTAAAATTATTGTGATATAATTGTTCTGTCTTTTTTCATCAAACGTGTCATACAAATCAAGTTTAAAGAATGAATTGGTATAATTGTTTGTGTAATAATAAATTTCTTGAGTTGTAAATCCTTCACTTCTGTAGTCCAATCTCCAGTTACTCAACGTATCTAAAGAACCACCAGAGTAGAAATAAAACTCATAATTAACTTCTGTTGAATCTGTAGACCCTGTTGCTGGTGCGTGGTCAAATCTTGTTACTTCAAAGTCTCTACCAACACCAATTACTTGCGTAATCACTTCACCCTCATATTCATCAATAGCCATGTCCAAACCCAAATAATCCCACTTTAGTTCAACAGGTATTGTAAGTTGTTTGTCAGTAAACGCGTCTCTTCTTAGTTGAATCTTATTCACACTCATCAATCAATGGTTTAATGGATTGGTTAACTCCAAGTAAATTAGAGTTAAAGTTTATTCCTTCAGGTATTAATCTAAATACAAAATCTTTGAAAGGATATTGGGCACTATTGAAAAAAGGATAGTTAACTCCTCTACCAAGGTTATCAATGAATCCGTAGGTATACAAATCTCTCCATCTAAATTGTTCATCAGACTTAGAATAAAAAGAATAACTTGGAACATTATCCACAGAATTTGCGTCCGCAGTTTCAATATAATCAGAAAATACTCTAATTGTCATTGAATTGTGTGGGGTATAATAAAACCCTGGCGAGTTAGTACTAATTGGTGATGTTGTTTGAAATATATCTTGATTATATTTTATCTTTTGATAATAAGGTGAAACAACTCTTTCAATTTGTTCATAATCATTCCACTCACAAAAATCTCCATCGAGAACATCATCCCTTTTTAAATCTAAATTAAAGTAAAATATCCTATTTGATTTTGTATATGAAGATACTGATATGTTTGTATTCGAATCAATATTATTTTGGTCCCACCAAGTACTTGATTTTTTATTCAAATTGAACTTCCACCCTTGTTTCAATCCAATACCATTGTAAGGTTGGTTAAAATAACCAGTATAACCTTTATTGATTACTGTTAAAAATAATTCACTTACAGGTCTTTTTTGGTTATCAAGTATATTTTTTAAATCCAAATCGTAATTAACCGTGAAGTCATAAGCATTACTACTTGTCAATTGGGAAACTCTAGAAACGTTATTTGGAGTTAAGGAACTAAATTCAAATTTCTTTAATTCATTAAATACATTTTTTTCAAAACCAGCCCTTGTAACAATTACATCATCCACATTTGTAAGAACTTTGTGCTCTCTTACATAGTACTTTGATTTTGTTTCAAGTATGTTATCAGGATTAATAATTCTTTTGAATGTACCTGTAATATTGTTTGCAAAAGTATTACCAGTATAACCTACATTATATATGTTAAAAATGTATTCATCACTTTCAGTTAGTCCATTACCTAAAGAATCAACTTGGAAAATGTTTATTTTTCCATAATAAATTGATAGTTCTACATATTCACCAGGCGTCAATCCATGTGGTGAAATGCATTGAAATGAAATTAATCCGCTACCGTTTTTGGTATAATTATTAATTGAAAAAGGTATCCCATCTGATGCAACCCAATTGAAATTACTATTATTAAGTGTTGCAGATAGTTTTGATTCATAGTTGTTTTTATACGCATATGTGATATAGTAAGTCCAATTGTACGTGTATGCACTTTTAGCTTTATATACTATATGTTGGTCAGAAACATCGGGTCTGAAAAAATCAAATTCATAGTATTGAGGTAACCCAACCCATGTTTTACTTGCTGTTGATTGTAACGCATTAGCATAATACAAGTTGTATTGAAATGGTAAATAAGTTGTTGTTCCTGTGTATGTATTTGCATATATGTATGTTGCCTTAAACGTAGGTCTAAAAACCGTGCAGGCTTGTCTCTCATCATCAAAAACTTGAGCCAAACTAACCGTTTGACTTCTATCGAACTCAGTAATTTGAGCACTTTGTTCTTCGAGAGTTATTGAAATCTCTTCATCTACAGCTGGTGCCCCAATGTATCTTAATTGACTTGGTATGATAGTATAGTTATTCAAGTATTGAGTATTTTCGTTTAAATGAATCTAATGCAGATTCACCTTTAACCGTACCAAAATAAAATTGATAAGGTGCACCAACCATAAATCTACTATTTGTTGCCGCTACTGAAGAATATTGTCCTGTTCCGTTTACACTAAAAATGTATCCTCTTTGATAAGTGTCATTATTTGATGGAGCCGAATCACTTTGAAAATATGTTGGTTGAGTTCTTATAGTCCTATCTAAAGATTGATAATATTGTGTGACAATATCACCTGTGCCTGTTGCCCAAGAATTATTTTGAGTACCAAAAATAGATGGTTTTTGTGGGTTAGTAACTTGTTGCCATTGATAGAATGGAACTTGTTGTGATTTTATTCCATATGGATACGGAATGTAATTAGCATTATCATTCAACCTAAAATCAATTCTACCAGGTGTTAGATAATCTTTTGTTTGTAAATTTTGAGTTGTTGATGAAAACCAAACAGCGATGGCTGGGTCACCAGCATTACCTAAAATAGTTGTAGGTACAAAATAAGTGTCACCAACAGGAGCTGGAGCATTAGGTGGAATGTCATAATATTCTGGTGAAAATTTAATAACACCAATTTCAGAATTTATAGACATCATTTGAGCCAAATCTCCATCGATTCTTTTTTCTGGTCTTGAAAATAATTGATTCAACGAGTTATCACCAAATTGTAATATTTGAGCTAAAAATGATTCATCGGTCATTCTTGAAATTGCAAATAAATTTACTAAGTCAGAAGTATCACCATAACTTGTGGAATCTAATTCTGTCATGATATAGGCATTTGTACTTGCATCAAATGTTATTTCTCTATAAAAATAATCTTTCATTCCCAAATTAATTATTGTTGTTGGGAATAATAGGTTAGTTTTATTCACTGCTTTAGTTTGTGTTGCACTTTTCCCAATAAATCTATTTTGAGTATCACTGTACGGACTACTTCTATAATAAAAGTTTGTTGTTTTTTGGTCGTAGTATATTATATCAAGACAATAATTAGAATATGGTTTATTCTGTTTATCATAATACGTGTCAACTTGTATTGGAAACGCATATAAACTACCATTCACCCAATTATTTACGAAGGATTGGGCAAGAACTCCTCTACATAATCCATAGAAAAATCTAAATCTGAATCCCCACTCAGCAAAATTACCTAAGTCTTTCTTTAAATCCGTCAATGGTTGTCTAACAAAAACATAACATCCATTTTCAACCGCATCTTTAGTAGTACAATCTTGATTAATTTGGAATTGAGAACCGAATCCAGTGTAACAATCTAATCCAACCATTTTCTCACAGTTGAAACTTTCCAATACACTCACTGAATTCGCCAAACCTTCAATGTCAGGTGTTACTTGTTCAGCTCCTGTTGTGAATGCAACCGATGTTATATCACCACCTGAGGTATCTATTAAATACATTCCAAAATTTATGTTTTGTTGTAATATACTTGGGTTGTTGTCCCAACTACCTCCATCAAGAAGGTCAGAACTAGGTAGTCTATCTGTCCTCATGACATTCAAAGATGCATTATTAATTAGAAAAGGATTGGATTGTATTTGAGGTAATAGAACTTTAGTATAATAATATTGCCCAAAATTATTGTAAGGTGCTCTTGCAACTACATTAGGATAATCACCTATCTTCATAATTCCCATTCCAGAAACATCTTCACTAATATCATACGTTGCACTGTTTTGAGCATTATCATAATATCCACTTGAAGATAAGCTAACTACCGTATTTGAATAGGTTGCCATGTATGATGGATTATAGTTTGAAGCGTCTAGTGAACCGTAATATCCAACCAACGTAGTATTAAAACCTGAATACTGATATCCTGGTGTTGTGCTACTAGCAATACCTGGACTAAAGAAATAGGATTGATAATAGATATCAGTTTGACTATTAAAAGGTTGAACAGATATTGAAGGGTTTGTCAACTTTTGAATAGGTATATTTATCCTTGTAGTTGCGGTTACAACAAATTTAGGGTCATTTTCGTTACTACCAAAAATATTACCTAAATTATATTCATTTGTATATAAAGGTGAGTATGGGTCTACCCCTCTTTGTAATATCAAAACATATTGTTCGTTAAATCCTTCAAAAACGTCCGCAACTTTAATTGAATCTGTTTTAAATATTTTTCCACCAATTCCTAAGAGAAGTTTCCACCAATCAGTAATCATAGGAGTGTCTATTACATTAGGAAATTTTTGTGGTGAAGAAGTATTCCAAATTTTAACAGCATCTGAAATTGTTATTGCCGTAACTACCTGAAAATATTCCACATCTGAAGGGAATTTGTAGTTTGTTTCTGTAGAACCATAGGGTAAACTATATGTCACCGATGTATCAGAGTATTGTCCTGTTGCATAAGTTAGATTTATTGATGTTGACCCACTACCATTGTAGGTGGTACCGCTAATACCTGTTACAGGACCTGTAGGTGTGTTAGCACTATAGGACCAGTTTACGTCTGTAGTACCTGTTGGATTGACTGTTGTTAATAAATCTCCCGCGGCAAACTGTTGATTTGATAACAATGTAATTGTATTGTCAAAGTGAAAATTATTAACGTTTGAATCTTTTGCAAAAGTTACTTTAATTTTATTGACACCTGAAAAATAACTACTCCTTTGATTGAACAAGTTAATTCTTTCACCCAACGGAAGTGTTTTTGATGAAGCAAAACATTTTACTAATAAGTCACTAGGTAAATCAGTTATGTTGGATACGGTATTTTTATATATTGCTGAGTTACTAATAAATGCTTTACCCGCAAAACCAGCAGTTGCTTCACTAAGATTTGTTGCTATAGTGACAATATTTTCTTGTGGTTCACCTGACAAAATAACTTCAAATCCCGCCTGATAATAATTTGGTGAAGATAAATAAGTTAATATACCATTACCTCCAGAATTTTCTTGTCTACTTGGAGTAGTAGTAACATTTTGTGAACATTCGCAAGCCTGACATTCAGGGTAAGTTATCATTGGTAACTTAAATTTTGGGTTTTCTTTACTACAATATTTTTTCCACCTCCTGAATGGATACCAAGTGATTGCTATGATACTAAATCCAATTCCAGATAGCCAACATAAAAAATCATAAAATAGATTTCTTATGAAATATATTACATGAGCAATGATTAAAACAATCATTCCAACTGGTTGTAGTATTGTAAAAATTAATGAAAACAGGAAAAATAAAAAATCAAAATTTCTAAATCCGTCGTTAACAGGAAATTTGTTTACACTTGCTGAACAATCATCACTATCAATTTCTTTGATGCCAATGAATCTTCCTTTATTCCCTTTTTTGTATTCATCAATTAATCCTGCAACAGTATAAACTCTATTGAATTGGAACTCATAGAATGTATCTTCACAATCTATTGCGGTATTAAGTTTATCTAGTTTAAACTGTCCACTAAATCCATTAGTATATCCACTCCAATCTAATCCAAAATAATAAGAACTAGAAAGTTGTTTGTTTGCTGTAGTACCTGTTGCTTGATAATTTGGGTCACTAGTTGTTGAAGTCCATCCGTACTCTCTAACATTTGGAACTAAAAAATACCCTCTTCTAACTGATTCCGTTAACGTTGGTGGTTGTTGCCATTTAACTTTAAATCTATATTTGGCTTTGGTTGGAACTCCAACGTTTGGGTCATTGGATAATACTTTTTCACCGAACTCATTTGTATAAATGTA
>Ga0114973_10001607_pt1 | contig 16710 bp, 18 predicted proteins | sample M_140807_MF_Meta_FD_87025 | JGI IMG/M metagenome (GOLD analysis project Ga0114973, IMG submission 87025) | Freshwater microbial communities from Lake Montjoie, Canada to study carbon cycling - M_140807_MF_MetaG | ecosystem: Environmental > Aquatic > Freshwater > Lake | place: Lake Montjoie...
AAGTTTAAATTAGCGTACAACATACGGTTTATTTGAATCATAAATTAAATTACCTTGTGAATCATATAGATATGGTCCAAAAACATAACCATAAGGTATTAAACCACCAAAAATATGTCTACGATATACTAAATTAGGATCTCCTCTAATATCATAAAATAGTTTAGGGAATCTAGTTGGTTGATTCCAAGGAAACCAACTACCCCATGTATTCCATCCCAACCAATTAGCTCCAGAATAACCAAAATGCTCTGCTATAAAATTTTCACATTGTGGTGTTCCTGTAATTAAATACCAAATAATTAGAAATAAAGAAATTAACATAACTATATTAATTGTGTGCATTCTATATATAATATATAGAAAGAAAATAAACTTGCTTTATCCAAATATATAAAAATAGATATTTTTACTTTAAAATATCTAGATTATTTGCTAAATATTATAATATAGTAAGATACTAACCTAGACTATCTTATATTAGGCCCAATAGTATACAATAGTGAAAACCTTAAAAAAGTAAAAAAAATTGATTTTTTAACATTTTAAAGAAATAAGAATATATACAAATATACAATAAAAGATGTCAAACAAAGTAGATTATATCAACATGTCTGATGACCAATACGAGAAGCTCTCTCAAGAGCAACTCTATGAGTGTTATACCGAGTTTGTTAATGTACTTGGAGAATATGTAATGAGAATGAATGCTGTTGATGCAAAGAGAAACAAGGTTATTAAAATTCTTAAGCAAAGATCTGGTGAAGAACTTGAAAAACAAAATGTTTCAGAATCTGATGACTCTGAACCTGAATATGATGAAGTAAAGAAATCTACCAAGACCAGTAAATCTAGTACTAGTAAAACAGCAACCAAGACAACTAAGAAAGCAGCCAAGAAACCTGCACCTGTCGAAGATGATGAAGAAGATGAGGAGGAAGAAACTCCTCCTCCCAAGACTACTAAAAAGACAGCAACTAAAAAAGTAGCTAAAAAGGCAGCTCCTGAACCAGAAGAGGATGAAGATGAGGAAGAAGATGAACCTGCTACTCCCAAGACTACTAAAAAGACAGCAACTAAAAAAGTAGCTAAAAAGGCAGCTCCTGAACCAGAAGAAGATGATGATGAAGAAGATGAACCTGCACCAAAAACTACTAAAAAGACAGCAACTAAAAAAGTATCTAAAAAAGTAGCTCCTGAACCCGAACCTGAAGAAGAAGAGGATGAAGATGATGGGACTACGAGTCTTAAAAGTACTAAAAAGACAACGAAGAAAAGTGTCAAAAAGTAAAGAGCACGAGTATAATTCACCCCAATGTTTCCATTGGGGTCATTCAATAGATATTAAAGAAGAACAAAAAAAAGAAGAACAAAATAACGACGAACCTCCTACATTAACAAAAGAAGAAGAAGAAAAATTTTTAAAATATAAAGAAATAAAAACATCATATTATAAAAAAAAAGGTGTGATGAAGTATTGGGGAAAATCTAGATTTAAAGGAATGAAAACTAGTATTGATTTATTATAAAAATATTTATAACTATTATTAATCTGTCTCGGACTATTAATTCTGTCACTGACTATTAATTCATTTGGAAAAAATTGTTTTATTTAATAATTAGATATATTAGATATATATACCTTATATATATCTAATGACATCAAAAATAGATTTCGATTTTAGTATTGATGAAACTCTGGACAAGTTCAGTCCAGAAAAATTAAAGGTAATGAGAAGTGAAATTTCTAAATTCAGAGCGTATGATTTAGAAAGACTAGAAACAACAGAAATATGTTTATGTCAGAATTCTAATCCTCCTTGTAATAAAAATGCAATATATTCGGATAAGAAAAATGATAATAAACTTGTTTGTTGGTATCACGCCCTGTTAATAACAAAAGGCTAACACGCCCTGTTAATAACAAAAGGCTAACACGCCCTGTTAATAACAAAAGGCTAACTTGAATAAAAATATTGAATTTTATTCAAGTTTGTTTATTATATTATTAATTTATTAAAATCATGTTATCGAGATGCTTTTATAGTTCTGATTCAAAATCAGTTTATCGAGATGATTATATTATAAGAATAAATAGGCCACAAATTTTAAAAAGGCATGTGGTTATATTTCATAATACCCCACAAATGGAAAATCAAAATTATTATAATGAAATTACAAGTAAATTACTAGATTATAAAATAGTCTATACATCAGAACCTAAAAAGGTTATATATACAAATACAATTAATCCTCCAAATTATAGTTCAACTTTTATTATAAATAATTTGCAATCTATATTAGAATATATATGTGTAGAACCAAATGATTTATATGTTGTAATTTTAATTTCAAATGAGAAAATAGAACCTGATTTATTACAATCTATGAGTCCAAATATTTGTTTGTGTGATTTAACATTAAATTGTAATGAAGAGTTAGAATCTAAAATATTTGGTTATAAAATGAAAGTTTCACAAGCAAATTATAGTTTGGGGAATTTAGTTGGTCAAATTTATGAATTTAATTCAAACTCCTCAGATATAGTTTTATTTGTTCAAACTAATAAAATATTTAGTAACTTTATTAATTGGATTAAATGGTCATTTATAGGTTTTGAATCTCAAGAACATCATGTGGATTTAATATATAATTCTAACCCTGATTTATATGCTCAATTTATTTGTTTGAAAAATTATATTTCTGATATAACAATTGACTCTTTCACAAATATTAAAATAAAGTTTCTACATTCAATAAATTATTTGAACTTAATTCCTAAAAAAGAAATTGATGAACTAAATGAATTAGTATCTTCGACAAATCTTATTTTTAATATTTACCAAAATAATATTGTAAATTTACAACTTGAAAAATCAAATCCATTGGATAATCTATTTCTAAGATCATTCTCATCAACACCAAATCATATGACAACAAGACAATCAAAGACTTATGTTTCTAATAGGATTAAATTAATAAAATCAAAAACTGAACAATCAAAACCTACTAGTCTTTTACACTTGGAATTAAATGAATTTTTCATAAAATCTTTAGATCAAATAGTATCTCTTATATCACTTTCTAATTGGTATGATGAATATTTATCAGAATCATGTTTAGGTCTATTGGTTAAAATAGAATCAGAATTTTCAGATAGAATGGGGTGGTCTAGTGAAACAATTAAAGTAAAAGTTACAAATACACTAATTGGAAGAGATCAAATATATGATGGTCATGAATTTTTTTGGAAAAAAAATGCAAGACTTGATAATGGTAAATTACTTGATAGTTTAATTTCAGGATCTGTTATTGGTTCTGGTAATTCAATGATTCCATTATATATAAATGAATATCATTGGATTTACAGTTCAAGATATACTGAAGAACTTATTAGTACTGGCATAACTCAAAATCCATATTTATTCAAACCTGTTATGTATGGATTATATGCACATGTTTTACTTGAATTAATTTCAAAAGTTATAATAACAGATCCAACATATATGGATATAAGAATGATATGTTGGATAGTTCAAACAATTAAAAAATTAAATTTGGATAGTTTATGGAATCAAACAGATATTCAGACAGTAAATGATATACGAGTTTGGTTAGTAGGAAAATTTTTACAATGGCTTGATCAAGATTTAGATAATATATTTAATGCAAAGTTTATTTTTAATACATATCAAGAAATAACTCGTCGAAATATGCGTAAAGAATTTAAAACAAAAAAAGACATAAAAAATTTAGGATACATTGAAGTACTAAATAAATCTATTAATAAAGAAAATATTCAAGAATTTGAGAATTTATGTATATTTGTTAGATTAATCAAACCTAACCAAATAAAGGAATTAATTGATTCAACAACCCAAACTTTTGGCTGGATTGGAGATGATTCAATAGAACCAATTAAAAATACAATTAAAATTAATGATAAATTTTTTAACTTGACAAATATGTTTAATTCAATTCAACCAAATATTGACCCAGAAACAATTAGCAAATTATTTACCTATCAAAACTTTCTATGTAGAATACCTAAACTAAAATGTAAATTAGAACAAACTATTGGTGTTTTTGATTTAACTGATCAAATATCTATTGAATCAATTAGTAAATATTTTGATTCTATTAATCAGTTGTTAAATTAAATGTTGTTTTTATTAAACCAAATAACTTGACTAATTGAATATATTCATTTGCATTTTCATTTAAATAATAATCTATTTTAGATAATTCAGTTATTATTATTGATTTAGATTTATCAGATAGATTTGATTTTATCACACGTAAAAATATTCCTTCAAGTAAATTTAATGATGAGTATGATGAATTTTTAAATTTAATAGCATTTGTAATTATATTTGCAACTGGAACTGATTTATCTATTAATATAGACCATAAATTGTTAATAAATTCTTCTGAAATTTGTCCAGATACTTCATCTAATGTTTGATTTGAAAGATTTGTATCAATAAAAGCAACACGTTCTAATAGATTAATTGATTCTCTTAAATCTCCTTTTGTTATTTGATTTAATCTAGTAACAAAATTATCTGGGACCTGGAGATTTTCTTTTGCACCAATACGTTTAATAATTAAATCCAATGAATCTGTTGATATTGTTTGAAATCTTAACTTCATACATCTAGATGCTAATGGAGGAATAATTTTTGTTACATAATTACAAATTAATATGAATCTAGTAGAATCTGTATATTTTTCTATAATTCTTCTTAATGCAAATTGTGAATCTGATGTTAATGCATCTGCTTCATCTAAAATAATTATTTTAAAATTAGCAATACCTTCATAATCAATTACTGAACTCATTGCAAAACTTTTTATTTTATCTCTTACTACTTTAATTTTATTATCATCTGATGCATTTAATTCTAAAACCCTTTCTTTCATAATTTTATCATTTAAAATTTCATATGGTTTTGTTGTTTTTATTTTAGAATACTGGTCTTCAGTCAAATGAAAAAAATATCTTGATATAGTTAAAGCTGTTGTAGTTTTGCCTGTACCTGGAGGTCCATGGAGTAACATATGAGTTAAAGTTTTTGTTTTAAATGCATTAGCTAGCAAACTTTTAATTTCATTTTGTTGAACAATTGAATCAATTGTTTTAGGTCTATATTTTTCAACCCATGTTTTCTGAGTTTTTTCTTGTCTTTTCATTTAATTAAATATATCTATCTATTTTTAAATAGTTAAAATATCAACTTTTTCACTTGAAAAAAATTGAGATAAACCAATTAGTTTCAAGATCGTAAAACTCACTTGAAAAAAATTGAATAAATTAATTAGTTGGACTATTGAACTAATTATAATTAATAATAACTTTATAATGAGTGCAATAGTGATTAAATCAGTATGTTTGAGAGGATGTTGGAATTTGGAAACTATAAATGATGAATGTCCTATTTGTAGAAATTCTGTATTAGAATCATGTGTTGAATGTTCTGGTTCAGCATGTGAATGTGTTAGCGTAATGGGTGTGTGTGAACATATTTATCATTTACATTGTATTGAAAAGTGGACAAAGACCAAAAATTCTTGTCCACTTGATAATAAAAGATGGGAATACAAAAAACCAAATGTTTGTCAAGTAATTAATCCAGGTGCTCAACAAGTACCAATAAATATTACTGTAAATACTATCCCTGCTAGTGCTGCTGATCCTGCAGGACCTGTTGGCCCTGCTGGTCCTCCTGGTGTAACTGGTGTAACTGGTCCTGCTTGTGTAACTGGTCCAGCTGGTGTAACTGGTCCTGCTGGTGTAACTGATCCTGCTGATCCTACTGGCCCTACTGGCTTGCCACATTCATTTGGAGCTGGTTTAAATGGTCCTTCAGGACCTACATTTCCATTTCCAAATATTTTAGATAGCACGAATTATATAAATACAGGGCCTACTGGACCTACTGAAAATTTAATAATTGATTCAGATGATGAAGACTCGGACTATTATGATGAAGAATCGGAAGAAGAAGAAGAAGAATCGGAAGATAATTAAAAAAATTGAATTAAATTTATTTTATATAGTATATTAGATCAAATAGATTAATAATATTTATTTTGTCATGACTCATAAAAAAAATCATGTTATTCCATATTCTGTTAAAATACATTTAGCAGGTTGTCAATGTTCATATTATAAAAAAAAATCAATTAATCCGCAAGAAATTATTGTTGCACCTTATAAAATAGAAGAATATAAAAAAAGATATTATATATATATATCAGAAGATCATTTACAAAAAGATATTGATCTTTTTGAGGATCAATGTTTATGTACATATAATAAAAAAACAACATTAAATGGTGGTGTTATTTTATTATCTAAATTTGGTATTTCTAATTTAAAATTTATGGATTCAAATGAAATGGTTGATCTTTGTTTCTATAAGATTGCTCAAACAAAATTATTTTCTGACAATTCAAAATTAATCCAAGAATTTTACAACTATATTTTAAATTCATATGATAATTTTTTAGATTGGTATGTTCTTATCGGTAAAACTATCGGAAGTTCTAATTTTTCATTTCCTAAAGGAAAAATTAAGTATGGAGAAACTTCTGATGAATGTGCATATAGAGAATTTGAAGAAGAAACTAGTGTTAAATTAGATTATAGTTTAATCTCGGCTAAAAAACAGTTAGCACAACGTGAAGTAAATGATTTTGAAGATTTGCCACTTGAAATTATTTTGGGTAATTTTTTATTAAAGATAATTATAATCTAGCCTATAAATAATGGATTTTAAAACTGTAATATCTACTTTTGATTCAAAAGAAAAATGTGAAAAAACAACATATCAATTCAATCCATCTTATAAATCATTTAAACAAGTTGTTTTTACCTGTGGAAATAAATCTGATCTTAAAAAATATTTAATTAAACCTCGTAAAGGTTTTAAAATAATAGATACAAATACAAATATTATTTATAATGATTTGTCTAGTAACAATCTTATAAAAATTTTTGCTAATCCACCATATCAAATTATTAATAGAGAACAATCTTTTCGTAATTCTTTAAAATATCTTTTCTTTAAAATAAAATTTGGAATTTATGTACAAATTAAATCTAACAAATTAACTATGTTTGTCCCTTTTAATAATCAAAATTTTAAAAATAATTGGTCTCATTTAATTCATTTACCACCTGGTGTTACTTGGTCTCATTATAATAAGACTAAGGCACAAACAACTGGTTCTAAATATATTAACTGGGAACCAGATTCTTCAAAATGGGAAATTGATAATTGTGTACTTGATACAAGAGCATCGCGTAACTATAAACTAATTAATTCATCTTATTATATTGATATGTTTGAAGAAATATTATTAAATAGAAAAGTTAGAGATGTTGAATTTTTTATTTCTCATCGAGATTTTCCTGTACTTAAGTCTAACTATACTCAACCATACGATCAATTATACTCCGATCCAAATATACCATTAGAATCAAAGTATTTATCTCGTACATATCTACCAATTTGTTCAAAAAGTTCATCTGATGAGTTTCAAGATATAATGTTACCAACTAATGATGATTGGGAAATAGCAAGTCAAAAAATTTTTTATGGAATGTGTAGAGATCAGTATAAAGGATTTGAAAACCAAATTGAGATTGACTGGGATAAAAAAATAGATCGTGTTGTATTCAGAGGAGCAACAACTGATTGTGGTTATGATGAAAGAACATCTGTTCGTTATCTAGCACATAAGCTGTCACAACTAAAAGAAATTAAAGAGTTGGATGCTGGAATAACTAAGGTATGGTTTAATGATATCAAGTTACCTAACAAACCTATTCAGTACCCTGTAAGAATAGAACCAGTCGATCCAATAACATTTGTTGAAATGTCTAAATATAAATATATTTTAAATATTGATGGGTCTGTAACTGCATTTAGATTATCTGCAGAACTTGCATTTGGATCAGTTATTTTAAAAGTTGATTCCAAATATAAAATTTGGTATTCAGACTTACTTGTCCCGTGGGTTCATTATATCCCTATTAAATCTGACCTATCTGATTTAAAAGAAAAAATTGAATGGTGTAAAGAAAATCAAACAACATGTAAAACAATTGCTGAAAATGCGCGTAAATTTTATTTCAAGTATATTAATAAATCTGCAATGATGGATTGGGTAGCAAATACTTTAAATTTTATAAGCGTAAAAATCGATCAAATAAATATATAGAATATTATAAAGGAAATGGAGACAATAAATTTTACAAATATTACAAATATAATAAATATTAAAAATATACGTAAATTAAAACAAAAACACATATTTATAAAAAATATTTTTTATATAAAGTTACTTGTGTACTTTGAAGATTTAGAATTTATTAAATATATGAATTTAAAATCAAATTGTTTTTTATGGACAGTTTACATTCTTGATTGTCTAATTAAGTCCAAATGCTCAAATAAATTTATAGATCTATATATTGAATTTTATTATATTAAACATAATTTATCAAAAAGATTAAAACATATTATAAAATTAACAAGATGGAATGATATAATAGACAAATCAAAGATTGTTAAAAAATTTAGTTTTTATGAAAAAGAAAAGTATGCAGAGTTATCTATCAGATCTGGTATTTCACCAACAATTTTACTAATAAATAAAATATCTTCAGTAGATCATTTATTAGATTTATCAATAAAATATAATCGTTGGGATTGTTTGATTGATATGTATTTATCTAAATATATTAGTAAAGATATATTAGTCATACATTTACCAAAATGTATTAAATACTTTGAATTTAATTTAGAAAAACCAAGAAAAAAAATTAATAGATTGATTTCAGTATGTGAAAAGACACCAGAGTTAGCTAATTCTGGAAATTTTTTATTAGAGCTTATGTGTTGTATGTTTACAATATATAATAAAAATTTACATTATTATTTGGTTAGACTAAGTACCATAGTAACTAATTTTTTTAAAACTGAGTTATATCATGTAATTTTATCTAATCAGAAGGTATGTGATAAATTTATTGAAACTTCAAATGATTTTTATAGTGATTTTTCAATAGAATCAATTATTAATTCTCATATATTTGGAACTAATTTTAAAACAAATATATATCCTATTTATAAAACAAATATTACAAACAGTTTTATTGTATGTACATCTAAAACTAGTATACCAGAAAATACTTTGATATATTTGATAAATAATTTTAAATTAGAAACAATACATATTCAAACTATTTTTAAACATTTAAACCCAGAATATGATCATCTTGTTGATTTGCTTAAAAAACCTCATTATATTAATATGAAAAATTATTTAATTGATATGCAAGGTTCAGCCTATCCTGAAATTAAATGTGCATTTTTTAAATATTTTATAAAATACAAATTACTAAGTCCTAATGAAATAAGACATTTTATATTAGATAATATAAATAGTTTTAAACACTGGAATATTAGAAAATTTGTAAGGAACTTTGAAGATGAGTATGTTATGCATCTAAAATCAAATATATTAGTATCTTCAAATTGTTTATGGGTTTTATATTATTATTATAAAATTGTTAATGATGAAATTATTACAGCAGTTTTTGATCATATTTTTAAAAAAAATGAACAAACATATATTTATTATGATATTATTGAAGGTAGTATAATTTCTGGATATAGTTTAAGAAAAATACAAAATATTTTTATTAAGTATTTTGAGCAAATTAAAATTAATTTTAAAGATAATTGGGTTATAGCAGAAATATTTGAATATATTTTTATAACAAATGTCTATTTAGATGCGGATGATTCATTAATTAAATTATTAGAAACTAATAAAAGATTATTTGAAAAGAGTCTTTGGAAGAAAATAAGTAGTACTTATAAAGTTTAAATTGCAAAAAAATCAGTTAATGTATTTGTAACTAATAATGGTTTTTTTAAATTAAGTCTTTTTTGTATTTTTATTTCAGCAAAAACTAGTTCAACAACAGATTTCTTTATTTTATTTTTAATTTCTTGAGTAAAATTCTGATTTGTAATAGATAAAAATTCTTTATATTTTTTTTCAAGTTCTGATAACAAATATTTTTTATCATCTGTAATTTCTTCAGGAATTTCTAACATATCATTAATATATTTTTCTAATTCTTTAGATAATTGGTTTGATACCATAGATTTATCCTCTAATAAAATCATATTGGCTTCTTTTATTTTTTCAATTTTCTGTTCATTTATTATTTGACTAATGTCACCTTTAATATTTTCATAAATTAAAGGTATTGCCTTATCTTTAACAATATCTTTTAGTTTAGTTATATGACCAATTAAACCAAGATAATAATTAGTTCTACATGTATCAGGACTAGTTAATGTATTATATGTAAATGTATTTATAAAACTAATTAAATGTTCAATTAGTTCTATTTTTGTTGTTAGAATTTCTTGAGTTCTTTGAGTTTGATATCCTTCTATCATTTTTAAAAATTTTTTATCTTTTGTTAATATTCCATTTAAACCATCAATATATCTTTGTTTATGATAAGTACAAAGTATAGTATTTAAATTATCTAAATTAGCCATATTGATATTTTCAGCAATTTCATCAAAGATAAGATTAAATTTATTTGTTTTTATTTTTAATTCTGTTGGACCAATTTGATTTTGATCATCTGATGATATTTGTCTTACACTAATATATTTAATATATAGTTGAGATAGTTTTGTTAAAAGACTTTCACTAGGTTCTATATAAACAAATGTCATTAAATTATATTTATATTTAAATTTTTCTCCATATATTATAAATACCAAATGGACATTAAAAAATTAGCATATTTATATAATTTAACAGAAGAACAGATTAAACTTCATTCTAAATATTTATCATTTGAATTAGAAGAATATTGTTGTTATTATGAACCAGAACCATATATTCAAATTGGACCAAGTGAATTTTCTAAACCTATTGAACATATGTTAAAATATTATTTAAATGTTAATACTTCACAGACACTATCTGATATACTTGGTGAAGCTAAAAAAATTGATGGTAAAACAATTATTAAATACTCGTCTCAATCATATCCAGACTATAAACTAAGAGATCAGGTTTTATTACAATATATATCAAATAGACCTAAAACTTTTATATTAACTGTTTGGCCTTGTTCAACTCCTTTTATAGATCAAATAATTAATTTTTTACAGTTAAATGGTCTTGTTATAGCATGTAGAGAGATTGAATTAAGTTATTTGGGTTCTCAAAATTTAGTATGTAATTTGTACAATAAAATTATTTTAACAAAAACATCAATTGAACGTAAATTAAAATTTATTAATTCCAAACTATTATATAGTAAATTTATTCCTAATAAAACAAATAAATTATATGTGATTGTTTTTGAAAATATTAATGGACTACCTATTTCAGGAACTGGTTCCGCATTTAAAACACAAATTAGAGAACTAATTAAATCTCTTATACTTAAATCTAATCCTAATGAAAATGTTGAACTTCCTGATACAATTCATATTAATGATTTTTTTTATGAATCAATTGAATATGCTCAAACATATTTTCATAAACAAACACTAATAAATCTAGAATCAAGAGTTTTAAATAATTGGTTAGATCCAACATTTTATCCATCTTATTTAAGATTAAATGCATTTAAGAACTGGCAAATAAAAAATCTAAGTACATTAGAATCCCAAAGACTAATTTTATTAACAGGTTCATCATTTTTAACAACTGGAATCAGAAAATCAGCTGATGTTGATTCTATTTTTATAAATATTGGTATTGATACATTAAGAGAACAAGAGTTAGTAAGTAAAATATATACAGATTTTTTTAATGATCAAACTAAACTACCATTTGCAGATTCAGGAATGCCAGGAACTATTGCATGGAAAGACTCGTGGACTAAATCAAATGAAGATTTTTATAAATCAAATATACCCCCATTAGATGATTTTAATCTAGCATTAGACCCATCAATGTACTATTATTGGAATGGATTAAAAATAATGTCATTTGATTTAACAATAGAATTTAAACTTAATCGATATATACCATCTGATTATGTTGATTTTATTATTATATCTGAACTATATCCAGGAATTACTAATATAGAGTTAATTATTTCAAAAGATGCAATATGGTCTAAAAAATCTACTAATTCACGATCTATACAAAAAATTAATCAATTAATTATCAAAAGTTTTGATAGGTATTTGATTAGTGATAAAAAGAAAATAAATATTAACAAATATTTACTTAAATAATTTTCTTAAACAAATGAAAAATGTTCGGTTTTTTGCATTCCTTTAACAGAATCAGATTTGGATCCTTTTGATCTTTTATCTTTTTTTGATTTCTTATCTTTCTTTGATTTCTTATCTTTCTTTGATTTCTTATCTTTCTTTGATTTCTTATCTTTCTTTGATTTCTTATCTTTCTTTGATTTCTTATCTTTCTTGTGGTGTACAGCAGCAGCAAGTGCAACACCACCTACTGCTCCAGCACCAATAGCAGCACCTGGTCCTAACATTTTCTTTTCTTCACGAGGAGATACTTCTGATGAACAATCAGAGTCTGATCTTGAATCACGTCTTGATTCACGTCTTGAACTGTATCTTGATTCAGAATCACTGTATTCTTGATCACGAGATCTGAATCCAATACCATGGAAAAGATTTTTTCCTTGAGATTTGTTTCTCATTAATCTAAACATGAGTAAAACAAATAAAGGAACAACTAAACAAATTTTAAGTTTGGTGTTATCAAGAGGATGTAACATAGAAGCAGCTACGAAAAATAGAATAAAATATTTGAAAATTTCGGATTCAGAGAACATTCTCTTTAAATTTTTAGGAACAGGCAATAAAGTGTAACCAGCATATACAGTAGCAACAATAAAAACAAATACACGAATATATTGATTTTGTAATAAGTAGTTAACACCACCAGTAGCACTAGCAGCTAAATTGTCAACACTTGCACCCATTGTTTCACTATGTGTAGGTCCAGAATGTGCTGAATGTACTACTTGATTTGGTGTAGCACTATAAGTGTATGCAGGAGAGTTGTTATAACCATAGTTAGATTGTGAAGGTTGGTAATTGTAGTCCATTTATATATATTATAACTATACAAAAAATATTTTTCTATATATTTTTTTATAGCAAAAATTGAAATTTTTAAATTATATCAAATGTATATAATAATTTTCTAGAATATAAATATAAATATTCTTATAGTTTCTATCTAGTAAATTACAACTAGTTCAAAACAAAGTTTCCCACTGAAAAGTACCCTATTTGTAGTGATATCTAGATAAAAAATTGATATTTATTATTGTTGTGTTATAAAATTATTTTATTAATATTAAATGTCAAAAAATAAAAATTTTGAATTTGTTATAACTATTTTTATAGTTATACATATTTTACTTTTTTTTGGTTTAAGACCAAAATTAAATCAAACAATTAGTTCTAAAACAGAAACTAATTTTAATGAAGATCAATTAAATCAAACATTTCAGACATTTCAATTAACCACTATAAATCTTCCTGATTTATCAGATTTAAATAAATCATTTAAATATACAACATCTTATTCTAATAATTTTAAAATTATTTCAAAATCAAATATAAATTTTACTCATGTTGGTGGCTATTTAACTATTAAATCAGAACTATTACAATGTGTTGATATTCTTGTAAATTATTCAAAATACTTGAAATATAATGTACGAGTACCCAAAGGGATTATTTTAGAAGGTCCACCTGGTAATGGTAAAACTTTGCTAGCTAAAGCATTTGCTGGACAAACAGATTCAGCATTTGTATCAGTTTCAGGATCTGAATTTGTTGAAAAATATGTTGGAGTTGGTGCTAGTAGAGTTAGAGAATTATTTGCTCTTGCTCTAACTAATAGTCCATGTATTATTTTTATTGATGAAATTGATGCTATTGGTAGATCAAGAGGTATTGATAGTTCTACAAACTCTGAAAGAGATACAACTTTAAATGAACTTCTTGTACAATTAGATGGTTTTGATAGTAGTTCTGGAATATTTTTAATAGCTGCTACAAATAAAATAGAAATGTTAGATTCTGCATTAATTAGACCAGGAAGAATTGATAAAAAGATTCATATTCCCAATCCAGATAAAGAAACACGTAAAGAAATAATTAATATACATATAAAATCTAAACCATATGATATATCTGTTAGTACAGATTGGTTAGTAGAAACTACTGGAGGATTATCAGGTGCTCAAATAGAAAATGTTTTAAATGAAGCTATGTTACTTGCATTAAGATCATCCAGAAAATCTATGTCATTAAATGATATTAATGAGGTAGTTAATCGTGAAATAGGAGGTTTTCAAGCATCTGCACATAATTTTAGTTCTCAAACTATTGATAAAATCGCAATTCACGAAATGGGTCATGCAATTGTTGGATTAGAAGCAATAGATAGCTATTCTATGACCAAAGTTATACTTAATTGGAATTCACCATCTAGTCCTGGTTATACTGTTTTTGATTCTGAATACAAAGATATACCATCTCGACAAATGTTACAATCACATCTTGCAACATTACTTGCTGGTCGTGTTTCTGAAGAAATATTCTTTGATAATTCTGTAACTATTGGTGCATTAAATGATTTAGAAAAAGCTTTTGATATATCAAAGAAAATGATTACTAATTATGGATTAGGTTCTAAATTAGTGTATCCAATCCATTCTGATGAATCAAAGAAAAAACTTGATCAAGAAATTGAAAATATTATTACAGATGCATATAATTATGCATATGAAATTATAAATAAAAATAAAAAACTTATTAGACTATGTGCTAACAAACTGATTGAATCCAAAATTTTATATCCTGAACAAATTTATCAAATTAAGAAAGAAGCTAACATCTAAAAAGGAAACCAATCGTCAACTTCATCTTTAATATTATCTAGTTTTTCTTTTTTTTTATTATCAAAATATAAATAAGTTGCACCTAATAAAAACATAAATATTAAAATTCTTAAATAATGTTTTTCTAAACAAGCTTCTAAAAAATTCATTTAATTATATTTTTATACTAGATATTATTTTTTTTTGATCTTACCTTTTTTTTCTCTTGGTTTAATCCAGACAATTGAGCTGTTTCTTTACTTCTTTCTTTTGATATATTTGCAGAATATACTGCTAGTTCATCTGCTTTTGAATTTCCATACCAAATTCTATATTCTGGTGATTCCTTGTCTGGTGGAGCTTCTTGATGTGCTCGCACATGCTTGTAAAATATTTTTGCATTTGATTCTATAATTAATTGATAAATTTCTTGAATTAAATCTGAATTTTCAACTGGTTTACCATCCGGTTTTTTCCATCCATCATTTATCCATTTTTTTATCCAATTTGTATAAATATTTATTACATACATTGAATCTGTATAAACATATATTAAATCTTTAGGTACAATTGGAAGGACAATTGAAAGTCCATGTTTTAAAGCTGAAAGTTCTGCTACTTGATTTGTTATTTTATCCCCTTCAAGAGGTTCTGAAAATACTTGTTCATTCCCATTAGAAAATAGTATATAACCACCATATCCTCCATAAGAACACCCTTTTTTTGCTGCTTGATTATTTAATGTAGATCCATCTGTAAATAATTTAGTTATTGGCATATAATAATCCTAGCTATAAAAAAATTGAAATTTTAAATTTATATTATTTTCATTAACTTATATTTCTCGTCTTCTTGTCAGAGGTCCAAGAGGCTCAATTATAAAAAAAATTGAACATTTTTTATCATGTATTTGTTATCATTTATTTGATAAAAGATCTTTTATTAAAATGAATAATGCAACTAAATCAGTAAATACTATTTTGCCAGGAGCTAATAGCTCATATCTAAATACTTTGAATAAACAACACGAAGTAAAATCGTATGGAGTCAGTGGAAATTATACTTCCTACTCTAGTTCCAGTTCGAGAACGAACTCGAATAGTTTTAATTCAAATACCTACTGTGTTCCAGGTATCCCAAAAGGATACGGAACATATGTAAATTTAGGACTGCGAAGAATTTGGTAAAATAATTATCAACAAACACACCAATATCAACACACTTTTTTTATAACCCCAAAAATAAAACTCGCAAGAGTCAAGCTTGCAAGAATTTCCTTTGTTGTAAGACTATTAATTGAATTTGCAAATTCAATACCATAGTTTCTATTTATAATTTCTTTTATTTCTTCAATTGGTTTTATTTCTATCAACCCATAATAACATACAACTAAATTTATCAAAGGATATGTATCTGAAGTTGAATTTAAATTTGATAACTTGTATTCAATATATTTATATATATTATCAATTTTTATTTTATTTTCTATAGATTCAGATAAAACTAGTTGATTAATAGTTTCATTAGTCCATTTTGAGTAGTCTTGTTGTGATTCCATGATAATAATATTAATTATTATTTGTTTAAATAACTATTTGAATAAAATTTGTTTACTTTGGAAAGCAAACTTCCCGAGAGGACAGGTTTGTTTGCTTTGGCAAGCAAAATTCATCTTTAGTTTTTTTAACAATAGGATTATTTTTATAACACAAAGTATTTAATTTTGCTGTGTATTCTTTTATTACATCATTATTTGCATTAAATTCTCTTAAAAG